>WNFT01000407.1_pt1 | contig 67644 bp, 62 predicted proteins | sample 5400191 | NCBI WGS metagenome assembly WNFT01 (sample SAMN13153359, study PRJNA577476) | soil metagenome | isolation source: 80 cm saprolite under Madrone tree | place: USA:California | collected 2016-06-14 | reverse complement strand
ATTTCAAGATTGGCGTTTTTCTTGTGGTATTCGTCAAACCATTTGGAATACATGGGGTAAGGAAACGTTGCGCCTGCACCGGTGATCGAGAGCGCGTTATCCGCCCACAGAACACCGGCCACGGCGAGAACTACCAAGAGCATTCCTGCGATTCGCTTCATGGTTCATCTCCGTCTGAAAGGAATGTTTTCCCAGAAGTAGCAAGTATGCGGAGCGATTGTTACGGCATTGTTACAGCGGATTGATTGTTGGGTTGAATCGGTTGCTGCATGCAAGCCGACAAGCATGCTTAAGGCCCTTCCGATGAGGGGTTTAGTTAGGGCCGTGTGAGGAACGCGTAAATAGAAAGGGCAACCCGCGCCGCAGCGGGCTGCCCTTTTCCGTCCCCAGGGGAGGGACGAACCGCAAATTGCCTGGCCGGAACTACGGCAGGTAATAGCGGAATGAGGTGAACACCATGTTATCCACGGCCTTGGGAGCGATGCTTGCGGCCCCGCTCCAGCCGCTCTTGGTTATGTACGAGTACTGCATTCCCCAGCGGACTCCACCCTTCGGACCCTGGTAGACCTTGTGCCAGAAACCGAGGGTACCTTCCTGGATAAGCCGGATGTCGCCTGCGCATGCCCCTGCTCCCGGCGCAGAAGTGCCAGAGGGCAAAGCCTCAGTCGAGCAACCGGCATTACTGGCTGTGGGTCCGCCATAGCCGCCCGCCCTGGTGATCGAGGTATAGGTCGAGACCGCACCGGCAGTTGTTACGGTGACAGCTGTGTAGTTGCCGTAAGCAGCGCGCGACGCGTACTCCGCACCGTAATTCAGATAAACATCCAACTTCGGATTTGGATGAAACTCAACTGTGCCGAGCCCATGCCCTGTGCGGATTAAGGCTAATGTTCCGTCGGGCCGGGCAGTGACGTCAGCCAACTGGGCTGCCCCAAATCGGCCGACGCCGTCTCCGGCGAGGCCCTTTACGCCAACGTCCAGCTTCTTGGAGAACAGAGGAACTCGGGCAACTGCTCCGAAACCGCCGCCAGTGCGTGTATCATTGAACGCCCCTGCAACGGAAGACGTAGTAGCGCCGGCCGCGCACGTCAGCGCTGGGCCGACCACCACGTGGGTTGCGTCCGGCGGTGGCGTAACAACCGCGCATGGATAGACACGATTGCGGAAGGTGCTGACGATTCCGAACAACTCGTAATGTCCGTACCCGGGATCTGCCGCTGCCTTAAACACGATGTCCGGGGCCTTGTTGACCGTGTAGCCGGTAGCGTCGAACGCGTTATACAGACCGCCGCCAGCCCCGGGCGCATTCACGAAGAAGTTCTGCGAAGTGCCCGCTGCCGTCGTAAACGTCGAGAACCCTCTCCCGCCGATGGTTGTCTGCGGTCCTTCTATGGAAACGCCCACCGCATACTTGCCACCGAAATCCTTGACAGCGCGGAATCCGTACGCCCGCGCGTAAGTGAAGCCCACCGTGTAGTTGACGTCGATCGTCATCGGCAAAACCTCCAGGCGATTGGCGATGCCCTTCCGGGTTTCCGTAGCCAGCGTCCACATTTGCCCGCCCGTAAACTGCCAGCCGTTATCAAATGCCGCCTGTCCCCACAACTGGCGCTGGCGGAACACGTAGCTATTGGTCTGCCGGTTGTTGGAGGTCGTGCCCGCGCCGAAGAAGTCCGCCTCGTAGTAGGCGCTTACTTTGGCGGTTCCGACCTTCGTCTCGCCGAGCAGGCCGATTCGGGATTGCCGGCCCGAGAAGTTGTTTTCGGTCACTTTACTTAGCGCGTTTCCGGGGTACGGGATGGCGTTCATCGGAGTCGGAATGTCCCCGCTGGTGGCCCGCTGGCGGAAAACCGTCTCTGCCGCGATGAACCCGATCGGGGTGATGTTGAGGCCCTTGTACTTGATCGTTGACGGCCCGGTTTCCTCGGCCTTCTTCGCTTCGGCTTGCTCCGTGGCCACGGTGGTCTTGAGGGCTTCGTTGCTGGCCTTCAAGTCGCTGACCGTGGAGTTGAGGGAAACGGCGGTGGACTTCACTTCGGCGGTCGTGTTCACGGCTTCGGTAGCCTTGGTGCTGGCTTCCGCTGCGCGAGCGTTGGCGGCCGCCGCGGCTTCGCGCGCTTCGTCAATCTGGCGGTCGCGCTTGGCGAGCTCCTCCTTCAGCAGCTGGAGTTGTTCCTGCTGGGACTGCAGAGTCTGGCGAAGCTCTTCCAGCTGGGCCGCGATGGCTGCATTGGAGTTCTCAGCCTTCTTGGCCGCTTTGGGCTTCGCCGGTTGGGCCCCCTTGGCAGGCTGCGCGTCGGCGTCTTTCGGTGTATCGGCAAAAGCAGTTCCGGAAACGAGGAACATCGATAGTGTAAGAGCTGCTAGTTTTTTCATTTCCTCTCTCTTTGGAGCAAAATTCGACCTGGTACCGAAAAAAGAATCCGTACCACCCCGCGCCAGAAGGTAAAGGCCCCGTCTTACAACTACGTCAACCAAATGTGAATATCCTGTAACAATCGCTGGGAATTCACGGGAAACCATTGACGTATCAGAGGTTGCAGAATTTTCGATATGTTAACAACAACGCGTGGAGGTCGAGACGGGCCGAAAAAAGGATGCCTGCGTCGCGTCTCGTCCGCTGGCGGGTTGTAAGACAAACCGAGTCATCCGCAATCTCCAAAGAGCGGCTTCCCCTCTGCACCGCGAGGAGGCACCTATTTCGGTGAGGAAATCGTATAGGCGAGAACGATTTGGGTCAAGCGATATTGGTAGCGGGCATCGCTGTCGGCGATGTCGGCCTCGGTTTTCTGGAGTTCGGCCTGGCTGAATTCGACGATGGAGCCGAGACCGAGATGGTAGCGCGATTGCGCAAGGTCGAGGGCGAGGCCGGCTTGTTCGCGCAATTGCTGGGTGACGGAAAGTCTCTCGTAGGCGCGGGTGATGTCCTGCCAGGAAGTGCGCACATCGCGCGCGATATTGTTTCGGAGGTCGGCAAGCTTCTGACGATTGACCTCGGTCTGGAGATCGGCGGCTTTGGCGCGAGCGTTGAAGAGAAATCCGTTGAAGACCGGGATGTTGATATTTACGCCGACGGCGCCGTACCAATTCGGGATGTGGTCGTCCCGAACGGGAACTTCGCCGACAACGCCGAGGGCGCTGACGGTGGGGCGCTACAGGTCGTGCTCGGCGCTGCCGAATTTCTGCGCGGCCTGGACCTGGTCCTGGAGCGCGAGAACTTCCGGGTGCTGCTGCAGAGCTTGTTGAATCAACGGGCTGACATCCTTAGCGGGAGCGGAGATGGCGGCCTGTTCCTCGACAATCCGGAAATCCTGTTGATCCGCATAGCCGAGAATCGCGGAAAGGGCGGCAAGCGAAGCCTGGTAATTGTTGCGCGCTTCGAGCAACAAGAGCTTTCCACGTGCCAGGTCGACGTTTGCGAAGCTCAGGTCGAGATCGGACTTCAGCTGAGGAAGGAGATGGGGACCGGAGCCAGGGGTGCACCGGTCCCCGAGGTAGGACCTTACTTGAAGATCAAGCGCGTTCAGTGTCGCAGGCCGGAGTCACGTCCGGATGAAGGGCGTGTGAATTCTCCGTGATGGCAGAATCCGGAACGGATGCCGAATCGGGCTGGTCACTCTGGCCGGGGCGGACTGCCAGACCGCGGCCATGGCGGACGTCAAGTCCGCGGACCCAAAAGATGATGTCTTCGGCAATGTTGGTGGCGTGGTCCGCGATACGTTCCAGGTGGCGCGTGGCGAGAATGAATTGCATGCCGGGGCCCACCAGCTTGGGCTCCTGAGTCATGTGCTGGAGCAACTTCTCAAAAATGCGATCGCGGTATTGGTCCACGACATCGTCGCTTTCGAGAACCTGCATGGCCATCTCCACGTTGCGGAAAATAAGGGCGCCAAGACTCTTGCTGACCATGGCGCGCACGGCGGAGGCCATGGGAGCCAGCTCTTCGGGAATCTGCGCGCCCTGCATTTCACGGAGAGAAACGACGCGTTCGGCGAGATTCACCGCGATGTCACCGATGCGTTCGAGATCGTTGGTGATTTTCAGAGCGGCGACGATGAGGCGCATCTCGTCGTCCGAGAACGAGCCGCGGCGAAGCAGACGGATCGCATGTTCATCGATAACAATTTCCATTTCATTGATGCGCGGCTCGAGGAGGAACACCTCGCCCGGGAGAACGGAAGTGCGGGGATTTTCCAGGCTGACGATGGCGTCAAGCGCGCGGTTCATGGCGCCTTCGACAGTGCGCGCCATGGAAACGAGATAGTTCACCAGCGTGTCGTAGAGCACGACTTCCGTGAATCCAGCGGTTGCTCCCATCGGTCCCCTTTCGGAAGGGAAGTCCTACTCCCCCTCGTACGCAAAATTCTGCGCCGGAAAAGGTTACAGCTTGTTCACACAATTGTGAAAATGATGCAAAAGAAGGGATTTAGATGCTCGCAGAGTTTCGCCGCAATTCCGCCGCTCGCATTAACGTGCCGGGCGAACGGCAGCGCGTCCCTGGTCGAAAATGGGCACGGTGAAATGAAACTGAGAACCCTGGCCCACTTCGCTTTCAACCCAAATGCGGCCGCCGTGAACCTCCACAAGATGCTTGGCGATGGAAAGTCCCAGGCCGGTGCCGCCAACTTCGCGGGAGCGCGCCACGTCAACGCGGTAGAAGCGCTCGAAGATGCGTGATTGATCCGCTCGCGGAATGCCAATGCCGGTGTCGGAAACCGTGAAGGTTACTTCCGCGCCATTCGCAGAAGCGCTGACCATGATCTGGCCGCCGGAGGGAGTGTATTGCATGGCGTTGTCGAGCAAATTCTGCAGCACTTCGGCGAGGCGGCGGCGGTCGGCGGCGATGTCCGGCAGTTGTTGCGGTAGGTTAAGAGAGATGCGGAGATCCTTTTCGGCCGCTGGGCGCTGGGTAGTTTCGATGCAGCTCTCGACGAATTGGGAAACGCTGAGACGACGAATCTCCAGCTCAAGCCGGTCGGCATCCATTTTCGAGAGCATGAGCAAGTCTTCCGTGAGCCGCGAGAGACGCCGCGAGTGCTCCAGAATGATTTCGAGGAAGCGGAGGCGATTTTGTGGATCGTCGATGGCGCCGGCGAGTAGTGTTTCCGCAAAACCCTGAATGGCCGTGAGCGGCGTCCGGAATTCGTGAGAAACGTTTGCGACGAAATCGCGGCGGACACGCTCGAGTTTGCGCAGGTCGGTGATGTCGTGTAGCACGATGACGGCGCCGGAAGTCTCCGCGGCGCGGACCGATGCGACCGTGGCCGCAAAAAAGCGTTGGCGCAAAGTGCCGGTGACGATTTCAGTTTCGACGCGGGGCTCGCCTTTCAAAACGCCGCGGACTGCCTCGATCAATTCGGTCTGGCGCACGATTTCAACGAGCGCGCTGCCAGATTGCGGCGGCACGTCTAGGTTCAGGATCTCGGCGAAGCCTTCATTTGAAAAGAGCAGGCGCTCGGAAGCATTCACGACAGCAACGCCTTCCACCATGCTTCCGAGAATCGCGGAGGAAAGGTTGCGCTCTTCGGTCAGCGTTCGAATGGTGTGATCGAGCTGAGCCGCAGTCTGATTGAGCGAGACTGCCAATGAATCGAGAGCATCGCCGGAACGATCCGCTTCGATGGGGCGAAAATCGCCTTCCGCCACTCGGAAAGAAAATTTTGTGAGACGGTCCACGCGATCGGAGAAGGACCGCGAGATAAGCAAAGAGGTTGCCCCCGTGACGAGGAGCATTACGATCGAAGCGAGCCATAGGCGCCGGCGGAAGTCCCACAATTCTTCGTCCACGGTTTGCAGAGGCAGGGCAAAGCGCAAGACTAGCGGCGCACCACTAGCGACGGGCAAGCGCACAGCGTAGTACAAGAGGTTGCGCCTGAGGGTGACGCTGTAACGCGCGGATTGGCCGTCGCCCTTTCTAAAGGCCTCGCGAATTTCCGGCCGACCCGCGTGGTTTTCCATCGTTGATGGATCAGATTGCGAGTCCGCCAGCACCTGGCCATCGCTCGTAATGACCGTGACACGGACATTGCTTGCCGCTATTTTCGCAACCCAGCCACGAAGGGCAGCGGAAGCCTCGGGATTAGCTGGAGAGAGCGATGAAGTTTGCGGTGGATTCGCTAATGCAATGCGTGCAATGGCAGCGAGCTCTTCGAATCCGGCACGCTCGTAGTCACGCCGCAGCGCGCGCTCGGCATAGAAATCGACGGGGAGCAGGACTGCGATCAGCAGAGCGAAAAAGGCAAAACCGAGTTTCCAGAAAAGATTAAGCCGCACGGGTTTCAAACAAATACCCCGCGCCCCGGACCGTTTTCAAATGCATGGGGTTTTCCGGATCGGACTCGATTTTTTCACGCAAGCGGCGGACATAGACGTCCACGCTGCGCGGCGTAACGAAGCGATCCGTTCCCCAGACCGCGTCAAGCAATTGATCCCTGGTAAAAACGCGGTTGGGGCGCGAAGCAAGGTAATAGAGCAGCCGGAATTCAAGCGTGCTGAGCGGTACGGGTTTCCCGGAATGGCTAACGCGATAGGACGCCGGATCAATCGCCAGTTTGCCGATCTCAATGGTGCGCGGCGCGTCGGCGGGCGGCTCGGCACGCCGGAGCAACGCCTTGACGCGCGCGAGCAATTCGCGCGGACTGAAGGGCTTGGTCACGTAATCGTCGGCGCCCATTTCGAGCCCCACGACCCGGTCGGCTTCTTCGCCGCGGGCCGTGAGCATGAGAATGGGCAAACGATTAAGCGAATCATCCCGGCGAATCTCCCGGCAAATTTCCAGGCCGGAAAGTTTCGGGAGCATGAGGTCGAGAAGCAGGAGGTCCGGTGGCGTTTTTTTCAAGGTGGTCAGACCGGTGCTGCCGTCATGAGCAGAACTGACCTGAAAACCTTCGTTCGCGAGATTGTAGCGGACCAATTCGACGATATCGCGGTCGTCTTCGATAATAAGGATGCGTTTCATGCCGTTTGAGCGTACCGCACGCCGGCTTGGCGGCAGTGTACCGTAGGACGGCGAGTTGCGGTAGGCATTGGGAAGTATTTGATCACTCGAGATTTGACGCGACACGCCTGATTGTCGCAGTAGAGCCGGTTCCTTAGGTAACGCGGCGTTTACATGAATGTGAATGTCGTGTTAAAGCCGGGAAAGCCTAAGGGCTGCTTGAAGTTGTGAAGGCGAGTGCCAGGAGCGTCTTCTGCTCCAGCTCGTGCGCTTTGGCAGAGCCGGTTGCCGGACTGGCGCTGGCGGAACGCTTGACCGAACGGAAGTTGAGGCCCCTGGCTTTGGCGATGCGTTCGAATCTCGGCAAAACATAGCCTGCCGCACCCATGTTGCCGGGTTCCTCTTGAACCCAGACAATCTCGCGCGCGTTGGGATGCTCGTCGATGGCCGCGGCAATTTCCGTGCGGGGCAATGGGTAGAGCTGGTCGAGAAAGAAAATGGCGGTGTTGGTGTCCTTGCGGCGGCGGCGTTCCGCGCGCAACTCGTGGCCGACCTTTCCGCTGGCGACCAGGATGCGACCCGCGTCGCGCACTTCACGGTCGGGAACCAGCGGGAGAAAACGCGGTTTGGTAAATTCCTCGATATTGGAGCTGGCGTCGGGATGGCGCAGCATGCTTTTGGGAGTAAAAACGATCAGCGGCTTACGCCAAGCGCGGCGCACCTGGCGGCGCAGCATGTGGAAATACTGCGCGGCGGTCGAAGGCTGGCAGATTTGCATGTTGTCTTCGGCAGCGAGCTGCATGAATCGCTCTACGCGCGCGCTGGAATGCTCCGGTCCCTGGCCTTCATAGCCATGGGGCAAAAGCATCACAATCCCGGCCGGCAAATTCCATTTATCTTCGCCCGCGCTGATGAACTGGTCGATGATCACCTGCGCGCCGTTGGCAAAATCGCCAAACTGCGCTTCCCACAAGACGAGCGCTTCGGGATAGTCGCGGCTGAACCCATATTCGAATCCCAGGCAGCCCGCCTCGGAAAGAGAGGAATTGTAAATTTCGCAGAAAGCTTGCGTCGGCGAAAGGTGCGAGAGCGGAAGATAATCGTGCTCATTCACCGTGTCGACCAGCACCGCGTGGCGCTGATTGAAGGTGCCGCGCTGCGAGTCCTGGCCGGTGAGGCGGATCGGATAGCCTTCCAAAACGATGGAACCAAACGCCAGCGCTTCCGCAAATCCGTAGTCTACGGCTCGTTTTCCGTGGCCCATCTCCGAACGCTGTTCAAGCAGCTTCACGATTTTGGGATGAACGTGAAAGCCCTCCGGCACACGCACGAGTCCGTCGGTGATTTCTGCCAGTTTTTCCCGGGTCAGCCCGGTATCGACTTCGTACTCTGGTTTGTACCGGCCATGCGAATACGGCGTCCAGTATTCAGGCAGCTTGCGGAGGTGGGGGATTTTTTTTAGCTCGCGAGCCTTGGTCTGTTCATCCTCATATTCCTTGCGGACTGTCTCCGCGATCTGCGTCGAGTCGATACCGGTGCGCTCGGCGTAAATCTTCCAAAGTGGCGGATGATTCTTGATGCGTTCGTAGAGGAGCGGCTGCGTGATGGTCGGATCGTCAACTTCGCTGTGGCCGTGGCGACGGTACCCGATAATGTCCACAACCACGTCACCGCCAAACGTGGCGCGATACTCTGCGGCGATTTTGCCTACACGCACAACAGCGTCGGGGTCTTCCGCGTTCACGTGGAAGATGGGCACGGACTGGCGTTTGGCCAAGTCAGAAGCAAAGCGCGAAGAATGTTCCTGGGTGGGCCTGGTCGTGAATCCGATCAGGTTATTCACGATGATGTGAATCGTGCCGCCCACGGTGTAGGCCCGCAGGTCCGCGAAGTTGAGCGTTTCCGCCCAAATGCCCTGGCCCGCAAAAGCTGCGTCGCCATGCATGACGATGGGAACAACTTTGTTGAGAGTTTCGGGCGAACGGTCCACATAGGGACCGCGCAGGCCATAGCGCGTCTGCTTCGCGCGGGCACGGCCAACGGCGACCGGATCGACGGCCTCCAAATGGCTCGGATTCGAAACGAGGTGGATGCCGATTTCCTTGCCACTGGTGGTGACGTAAGTGCCGGTAGCGCCGACGTGGTATTTCACGTCGCCTGCGCCCAAGACGCTGCGCGGATCGACGTCCTCAAATCCTGAGACCACTTCGTGCGGCGCTTTGCAGGCGGCGTGAACCATCACGTTCAGGCGTCCGCGGTGGCTCATGGCCATGATCGAGGATTCCGCGCCATGTTCGCCCGCGGCGTCAAGAATCGAGTCGAGAAGCGGGATCAGGGCGGTTACGCCTTCGAGCGAAAAGCGCTTTGTGCCGAGGTAGCGCGCCTGCAAGACTTGTTCAAACAGATCGGCGCGGATCAAACGCTCGAGGATTTTGTGCTGATCCATTGGACCTGGCGGAGCTTCGAGCCTCTCAGCGATCCAGCGGCGGCGCTCCGGCTCCGGCAAATGCATAAAATCGGCGCCGATGGTATGGCAGTAGATGCCGCGGGCCTCTTCGGCTGCCTCACCACTTAGCGCGTCAAGGTCAGGATGCTTCAGCGGCTCAAACAGACCAAGAGGATCGAGAGCCGCTTCCAAGTAACCCCAGCGGCGGAAGGCGTCGAATATACGTTCGGGCTCGTCGCTTCCAGGTGCGTTCGAGGGGGCGGCTACTTTCGCGAGGCCGTCCGTCGTGGGTTTCTTGGGCGCCTTCGGCGTTTTTGCGGGACGCTCTTCTTCGAGAGTTGTACGGTGTGCCATAAATCGAGCTCTATGAACCCTCTATTTTGCCATAGAAGCCAGCAGGCTGCTTGCACCTGCGCGGAAGCCTATAGCCGCGTCCTTTTTAGATGCGCTACGGGGACGCAGAATTACAGAGCTTTTGCTGGAGGCGGTTTATAGCGACAGGGCACGACTGGCTACGGCGTCCCGCCCCTATAGAGAGCGCACCAGCGATTCGAGGCGGCCGGCGATTTGGTCTGGAGGCATGTCAGGCGGAAAAGTGATCGGAGCCCCGATGCGAACGGTGATTTCGCCAATGTGGGCAAGGCGGCGGCGCTCGCGCTTCATTTGCCAGACGCCGTCCAGGCGCATGGGAATAATCGGGATGCGCAGATTTTCGGCCAGGAGGCCGATGCCGCTCTGGAAAGGAGCCAAGCGGCCATCTTCGGAATTGTTGACTTCGCCTTCAGGAAAAACGAGCACGCTGTATTCACGGTCAATAGACTCGCCCGCGAAACGGAAGCTTTCGCGAAAGCCGGAAAATTGCGGCAACGGGAAAACGTTGAAGAGCAGGGTGGCAAGCCAGTAGCCGAGTTGATAGGCCGAGCGTCGGACGAAGAACCAATCGCGCGGCGGATGGTGCATATTCTGCAGCGATTCGCCGCCCATGGCCGTGGCAAGGCGATGGCGGTATCGCAGAGGCAGCGCGGCAAGAATCAAACCGATGTCGGCGCGCCGCGTGATGTGATTGGAAACAAGGAGCACGGGACCACGCAAGCCGCGAAGATTTTCGCGACCCACAATGCGCGGGTGGCCGAGGATTTGTGTGGCGGGCCAGACGAGCGCGTAATACACGGTGAGCCGCAGCCAGCGGATGGGTTCGCGCTGCGTCCAACGCGGATAGCTGTATTCAGTGCGGCGTGCAGCCGGCTGTTGCAGGACGCGCTCGACGTCGGCAACGGTTTTGGCGTTGGCGAAGGCGGTTTCGTTTAGTTCCACGTGAAACCTTTCCTCCAAAGCGCTCATCAGCTCCACGCGGTCGAGCGAGGAGAGACTCAGTTGCTGTTCCAGGTGACTGTCAGCTCGCGACCCTCCGCCCTTCTCTGTGCTAATGCGTTCCAAGAGTTGATCGATCGCGCTGCCTAAGGAAGAAGCGTGACGGAAGTCCGCCCCCGTACCTTGCGGGATTTCACCCTCTCGTCCCTCGAGGATTTGCGCGGCGTGCGCAGCGATGACGGAGAGGCGCGGCTTGCCGGTGGAAGTGCGGGGAAAATCAAGCTCCGGCCAGACGATCGACACGCGCATTTGTTGGTATTCCGCAAGCGCGGAATTGGCACTTTCGATGGCTACGGCGGCAGTGCTCTCCGCATCCTTCAACACAAGAACCGCGCAAGGTTCCGCGTTGCCGCCGCGTTCGATCGGAACCACCACGCAATCCCTCACACCGGGCTGTTTGCGAAGAGCAGCTTCGAGGTCCTCAGGATAAACGTTAAGTCCAGCGGGCGTGACGATCACGTTTTTCTTGCGCCCACGGAACCGCAGATTGCCCTCGGCGTCAAGTTCGCCGAGATCGCCGGTGCGCAGCCAGCCTTCCACTTCCGCGGAACGAACAGTTCCTCGCTCCCAATAGCCGCTGGAAACATTTTCACCGCGGACAAGGATTTCGCCATCTCCGGACAGTTTGAATTCACGGCCCGGAAGAATCTTGCCGACGGTACCTTCCGTCGCACGAAACGGATGATTCAAGCTGATCAAAGAGGCCGTCTCTGTCATGCCGTAGCCTTGAACAACGGCGTAGCCCATGCCCTTGAAAAAATTCTCGGTTTCGTTCGAAAGGGCTGCGCCGCCGGAAATGAACGCCCAGAATTTCCAGCCAAAGCGGCGGTGGATTCGGCGAAAGATCCAGACGCGCTTGAGAAATTTCCTGCCCTTTGCGTTTTCAAAGGTGCTGTTCAGCCACTGAGATTTGCCCCGGCCCTCGAATTCCCTCTGGATCCCTGCGCGAAGAAGATCCAGCATTCGGGGAACGGCGATGAGGGCAGTGGCGCGTTCTTGCTTGATGGCGCGCACGATTTCAGCGGGATTGCTCGACGGTTCGAAGACGACTGCAGCCCCCAGGAGCGGCGGAACAAACAGCGCCATGAATTGTCCGAAGACGTGGCTCAACGGAACGAGCGTGACGAATCGCAACGGGTGAAGCCAGCGCTCATATTTCCGGTATTCTTCGATGCCACGCTCCAGCGGCTCAAGATTCGCCAGAAAATTGCCGTGCGTCAGAACAACCCCGCGCGGTTCGGCTGTCGTGCCGGAGGTGTAAAGGATTTCCGCAACGGTGGTTCGCGTGGACTCATCGCCCGGATCAATGCCAGCATCTGAGGCCGGCTGAGGGCCTTCCACGACATCCTGGAAATCATTGATGATCATTGACGGTGGCGCGCCGGGCGGATCCGTCTGTTGACGGTCACGCAAGATGAGCTTCACCCCGGCGTCCTGAATCGCGCGTCGAACGAAATCGGGCGCCGCCGCAGCGTCCATCGGGACAACCACGCCGCCCCGCAAAAGGATTCCCCAGCAGCAGGCGATCCATTCAGCGGAATTGGGCCCCCAAAGAAGTACGCGATCACCCAGGAGAACACCCCTCCCCGCGAGCGCGCGACTCCAGAAGAGAGCGTTCGCGGAAAGTTGTGTGTACGTCAGCTTTTCCCGACGGTAGCCGCGTCTTTGGACGACAGCGACATCGCCGGCAAAGCGGGCAAAATCAGCGAAAAGGCTCAGGAGATTTTTGCGGGGCATAAGCGCAACTGTTTCTCTGCCTCGGATATGGCTCGATTCTACCTCTGAAGCCGCGACGCCGCCTTCGGGGCCAGGTAGACATTCTGATTGCGACTGCGGAAGCGTCCTCTGGCGAAGTGCACTTACCGTGCCACGAAGGAACAGCCCCTTGCATCTGAGTAAAAGCACTCGCACGGATTTTGCGGGTTCTCGGTTACAATAGAGGCTTGTGATCTCCGTTACACGAGAAGATGCTGGGGGCCTTGAGTACACCCCCATGCACTGGAGATAACCAGGAAAGATGCCGGTACCGATTTCGCAGATGTGGACGGTTGCAACGTACGTCCTGAAGCAAAAGCTGAAAGGGCGCAAGCGCTATCCGTTCGTCTTGATGCTGGAGCCGCTGTTCCGCTGCAACCTGGCATGCGCGGGGTGCGGCAAAATCCAGTATCCTGCCCACATTTTGAAAACGGATTTGAGCCCAGAAGAATGCTTCAAAGCCGTGGACGAGTGCGGCACACCGATGGTTTCGATCCCCGGCGGTGAGCCGCTGATGCATCCGCAGATCGACGAGATCGTCGAAGGCCTCGTCGCGCGCAAGAAATACATCTATCTCTGCACCAATGCCCTCCTGCTGAAAGAAAAGCTGCATCTTTTCAAGCCCAGCAAGTACCTGACATTTTCCGTGCACGTGGATGGGCAGAAAGAACACCACGATTTTTCAGTTTGCCGCGAAGGTGGCTATGACTTGGCTATCGAAGGCATCCGCGAAGCCATAAAACAGGGCTTCCGCGTCACCACGAACACAACTTTGTTCGATGGCGCTGACCCCAAGAGTGTCCGCGCTTTTTTCGATGAAATGATGCAGCTGGGCGTCGAAGGCATGATGCTTTCGCCGGGCTACTCGTACGACAAGGCCCCCGACCAGAAGCACTTCCTCGGCCGTGCCCGCACAAGGCGCTTGTTCCGGGCGATTTTGTCCAATCGTAAAGCGAGTTGGCAGTTCAACCAGTCAAAGCTGTTCCTGGAGTTCCTGATGGGCAAGCGAACCTACGCCTGCACGCCCTGGGGAATGCCCACCTACAACGTCTTTGGCTGGCAGAAGCCGTGCTACTTGCTGCAAGACGGATACGTGGACACGTTCCAGGAATTGCTCGATACTACCGAATGGCAGAATTACGGCACGGAGTCTGGCAATTCGAAGTGCGCGAACTGTATGGTGCACAGCGGCTACGAAGCTTCGGCCGTGGATCATACTTTCAGCGGCCTTCGTGGCCTGTGGGCGACCATAAAGGCTGAGTTGTCCACAAAATACGACGATCCGGATGCCCTTGCGATGCTCAATGAGCCGGTCAAGCCGGTGCACTCGTATAACCCACTCGTTCAAATCCAAGCAGACAAGAGCCAGCTAGAAGAGACGCGCGCGTGACAGGTCCTCGCCATGCCGACCGGCCGAGCCATGTCGCTCCTTTTACGAGCGCCAGTACATCCGAAGGAGCTCCGCTAAATCCCGATACACTCGAGGTGGCCCCGGGAACCGTTCATGAAAGTGTGCAAGGCTGGGTGCCCAAGCTGGCCACAGAAGAAGAACTGCGCATCGCGCTGGAGAAAGCCTTCGACTATCGCGGCGATGTGACGCTGACTCTCAAGAACAATTCAAGAATCGAAGGTTACTTGTTCGACCGGACGAGCGGCCCGTCTCTTGCCACCAGCTTTGTGAGAATTCTTCCCAAAGATTCCACTCAAAAACTCAAGATTGCGTACGCCGATATTGCGGCGCTGGCCTTCAGCGGCCGGGACACTGCTGCCGGCAAGAGCTGGGAGGCTTGGATTGGCAAATACTGGCAAAAAAAGGCCTCCGGCGAGGGCGATTTGAGCCTCGAGCCCGAGTCCCTGGAGTAACGTGTTCCCCCGGTTGCTCAAAGTCATTTCTTGTCTAATTCTCAAGTAAAAGCTTTATTGCCTATAACTTAGATGGCCGACTGGTGCTTCTGTGTCGCGCTCAGAGCCGTGGACAGAACGCCTCTTTTATGGTACTCTTTATATAGCGTTTGTTGCTCTTGCATTCCGTTTTGACCCGCTCAAGAGGCTACAAGCAGAAGCTCTGCCGCTGCTGGAAACGGTCCAAGAGACGCAACGCAATTCCAATATCGACGACTCCGGCGCCGTCGGAGTTGCGCATGTGAGGCTTGCACGTGAAGGAACAGGGAACAGTGAAGTGGTTCAATGCTTCAAAGGGGTTCGGATTCATTCAGCGCCAGACAGGAGAAGATGTTTTCGTGCACTTCTCCGCAATCATGATGGACGGTTACAAGTCCCTCAACGAAGGTCAGGCAGTGGAATTTGAAGTCAAGAAGGGCCCGAAGGGCCTGCAGGCTGAGAACGTTACAAGCCTCTAGCCTCTGACAAGGGAGCCCCCCGGCTGGTTCAAGGGGCCCTCCGCCAAGAGATTCGAATCGAGATTATCAGCGAGTGCCGTCAAGGAGGAAGTTGTGCAAGTAATGCAGGAAGGTCAGACAATTAAGCATGAGACGTACGGCCTGGGCATCGTGACCGCTTCCGACCAGGAACGCACCGCCGTGGACTTTGACGATCACGGCCCCAAGCTGTTCGTCACCAGCATCATGACGGCCGAACTGATCGGTGAAGCGCCCGCGACTCCGCCGAAGACCAAGCGTCGCCGCAAGGCCTCCACGGCAGCCAAAGCCGCGAAAAAAGCCGCTGCAGCAGCCAGCCGTTCGTAAGTTTCTCTAAGCCAAATCAGGACACTTCCGCGGCAAACTGGCGCAGGAGTGTGTCTGATCGCATTTCTAACGGAAACCCCGCTCATTGTGATACGTTTTGAGCTATGAAGCGCCTTGTGATTGTCCTCGGAGCCATACTTCTGGTTCTTGGCGTGATGGGACTCGTCCACCCCAGTTTCAACTATCACAAACAGGAAGAAGTCGCGAAGATCGGTCCCATCAAAGCCACCGTGGACGAAGAGAAAACCGCACAAGTCCCGGCTGCGGTTTCGATTACTCTCCTCACTGTCGGCGTTGTGCTCGTGGTGCTGGGGCCGCGCATGAAACAGTAGCTTTTTGTCATCCAACCTTCAACTACAGCACTTTGGATCCTCGCTACCGAACGCTTACCGCTACGCTCCGCTACCCGCCAAACGCATTGACATCTCCCCAGTACCAGACTAAACAAGACTAATAGTTCCGTCTCCAGGGGCCGCGTTTCAAAACGGAGAGAGAAATGAAAAAAGATACGCCGAAGTACGTCTTGGGACTTGGTGTGCTTCTCGGCTGCTTTTTCACGATTTCGACGCCAACACACGCGCAAAACGCGCCCGGTGTAACCGACAAAGAAATCCTAATTGGATCGTGTTCCGCGCTCGAAGGGCCCTCGCATTTTCTGGGCACGGAAACCGTGAATGGCGCGAAGGCTTACTTCGGGATGGTCAACGAATCCGGCGGCGTGGATGGGCGCAAATTGAAACTCGTAGCTTACGACGACAGCTATGATCCGGCAAAGACGGAAGCGTGTTTCAACCGCCTGATGGAGCAGAAAGTCTTCGCACTCGGCTTCTTCGTCGGCACACCCACGGCCGTGAAATACATTCCGATGGCGGAAAGCAACAAGATTCCTGTGGTTGGGCTTTTCACCGGGGCGCAGACGCTGTACGCCCCGCTACGGCATTGGATTGTGAACGTTCGCGCCTCCTATTTCGATGAAACACGCGAACAAGTCGACGGTATGTGGGGAACGCTGGGTTACAAGAAAATTGGCGTGATTTATCCTGAGGATGCCTTTGGCACGGCAGTGCTCGATGGTGTGAAGGCAGCGTTGAAAGCCCATGACGCCGAGCCAGTCGCCGCCGCATCGTACCAGCGGCAAACCGCGCAGGTGGGCGGTGCTATCGGCACCGTGAGAGCGGCGAATCCGGATGCCGTCGTAGTGGTCGGACCTTCAAATACCGTCGCGCCCATCCTCAAGCAGTCGCACGCGAGGGGTTGGAAGCCCCTCTTCCTGACGGTATCGTTTGTCGGCACGGACGAATTGATCCTAGAGGCAGGGCCGGACGCGGAGGGCATGGTCATCACGCAAGTGATGCCGCCGTATTACTTGACGGATTTTAAGACCGTCGCTCTCTATCGCCGCGAACTGACGAAATACTTCCCCTCCGCGAAACCGAGTTTTGTAAGCCTGGAAGGCTTTGTCGACGCGATGGTGCTGGTGGAAGGACTGAAGCGCGCGGGAAAAGAATTAACACGCGATGGGCTGGTTCGAGGTATCGAATCTATCCATGAATTCGATATGGGCCTCGGTCCACAGCTCAAATTGAATTATTCATCGAAAGCGCACAAAGGATTCGACCACGTGCTTCCCACGGTGATTCGTGGCGGCCGCGCCGTCCCTTTCACGGACTGGTCCACCGCCGCTCCGAAGTAGTTCCAAGGCCGCGCACAAAAAGTGCTCTTGTCCTGCACTTCTCACGCGTAAGAAACGATGAGGTGCACAAAATATTCTCGGTGTTATTTGACTGCGGACGCGGCTTGATCGAAGGCGTGATACGAAGAACGAACCAGCGGGCCCGATTCCACGTGTTTGAAACCCATGGCCTCGCCGAGAATTTTGAATTCCGCGAACTCGCCGGGGTGAACGTAGCGAACGATGGGCAGATGTTCGCGAGTGGGCTGCAAATACTGTCCAAGAGTCAGGATGTCCGTGCCCTGCGCGGCCAAATCCTGCATCGTGGCCAGAACTTCTTCTTTTTCCTCACCAAGCCCCAGCATCAATCCGGTCTTCGTCGGAACTTGCGGCTGCGCTTCCTTCGAACGGCGCAGCAGCTCAAGCGAGCGCTCGTACACCGCGCCTTTGCGGACCTGCCGGTAGAGCCGCGGCACGGTTTCTGTATTGTGATTGAGAATGTCCGGGTGCACGGCAAGTACCACGTCTAGCGCGTCCCAATCCCCGCGAAAATCAGGAATCAGCACTTCGACCTTGCAGCCCGGAACGCGCCGGCGAATCTCCTCAATGGTGCGCGCAAAAATGTGCGCGCCGCCGTCAGGCTGGTCGTCGCGGTTCACCGAAGTCACCACCGCATAACGCAGCCCCAGCCTTTCCACGGCTTCCGCCACGCGAAATGGTTCTTCTTCATCCGGCGGGCCAACGGGCTTGCCCGAAGGTACGGCACAGAATCCGCAAGCCCGCGTGCAGATGTCGCCCAGAATCATGAACGTCGCCGTGCCGTGCTCCCAGCACTCGCCCATGTTCGGGCAGCGTGCGCTTTCGCAGACGGTGTGCAAATCGAGCGTGCGCATGATGCGCTTCAGGTCTTGATAGCGCTCGCCACCAAAAAATTTGACGCGCAGCCAATCCGGCCGCGGATGCGCCTTGGGCGGGGGCACCGGCATCGTCGGCGCGTTCGAGATGATATGGAAGGGAGAGGCCATCGCGCTTGACTGAAACCCATATTTTACGCTCATCTGCGGCATCCTACAAACTGTCTGGGAAAGCATGTTGCCGAGAGCAAGATTTCTTTCCGGTCGTATAATCGGGCCGCGTGAAGCGGACTATGAAGTTCTTTATCACTAGGTCATTTCCGTTCCTCCTCGCAAGTATGGCCTCCGCGCAGACGACTTCGGGCAATCCTCCCGCAACAAGACCCAAGAGCGAGGAGTGCGCGATTTCGGGGATCGTCGTGAGTAACGTTGACTCGGCCTCCCCGTCACGGGCGTGTGGGTTGTTCTGGCGCCGGACGAAGCGCACCGGGATCAATCGCGTCTCTTCCAGAAAGCAGCCACGGATCAATTTGGACATTATCTACTGAGGGGGATTGTGCCCGGCGACTACAAGATCTTCAGTTGGGACGAAGTGGAAGACGGCGCTTGGGAAGATCCAGATTTCCTCAGGACATTTGAAGATCGCAGTCAGAGGATTTCGGTACAAGACGCGGACACCAAGACCGTGGATATTGTGACGATCAGGACGAAAGTTGCGGAATGAATGATTGAGACTTTCCGGTGCCAATGAGTGAGCAGGATTACAGCGGCTGCCGCGAGGAGCGGATGAAATCACGCAGGACTGTGACGTTAGGGCCGTAGGCGCCGATACGCCCGGCATCCACGGGCAAGCCGAGACTCTCGGCTAGGTCGAGATCTACGCCTGCGTCGTCCAGCTCCGACAAGCTGAAACCTTGTGCGGGCAGCACGCGATTTATCCCCGTCGGATAAACCGGCCGAGGCGGGCGGTGACGCCGCCAGGGGCGCCGCGCCAGCTCGTAGAATTGCTTCCAATCGCGTTTGTGCCAAGTCGTCATTTCACTCTTAACCATGGCCCGGTTCGAGTCAACTTCAATCCCGTAATACGTTGGCCTCAAATGTTTTGATGCAATTCCGGCCGATAAGGTTCACCAGATTCCTGCCGCGTCCACGGAACCGCTCCCATGTTCTCCGGCCTATTCATATACTTCATAAACCCGTCCGCAACCAGTTTTCCTTGCCTGTTGTTTCAAACACGTTACGGGACGAATTGTTTCGGGAGACCAGCCAAGCGCGATGCGCGGGGAGCATCTTCAGGATCCGCAGCCAGCCGTTTTCTGCTGACGAACCGTCCAGCGGCGGCACGCCGCGGGACAGCGTTAATCAACCAGTGTGATGTCTCGCTCGCGCAGTCTTTCCACGTGCAACAATTTTCTTGCCAGCTACTCTTCCATAGGATTGGACGGGTTGTATTTGCGAAGGTGAGAGCTGCTACGGTAAGTGATTGGCGCAGAGGTAGCGCGGAGAATTTCCACGGAGGCCTGAAGCGCCGCATAGGAGCCCGGGCGCTACGCTCTTAGGTTCGAACTACCTGTCTACCAGCGGTTGCCACGGTCGCCGCGATCTCCGCCGCGCCCGCCACCCCCACCATGGCCGCCACGCCCACCGCCGCCACCGCCATGGCCACCGCGTCCGCCACCGTACCCGCCGCGCCCTCCGCCACCGCCACCACCGCGCTCCGCCTGGGGACGTGCTTCGTTCACTACGAGGTTTCGTCCGCCGAAATTCTGACCGTTCAAGGAATTCACCGCGCGATCCGCGTCTTCGTCATTGGTCACTTCAACGAAGGCGAAACCGCGCGACTGTCCTGTAAACCGATCGCGAATCAGATTGACGCCCGAGGGAGTTACACCCACCTGAGAAAACCACTCGTTGAGCTGGTCTTCCGTCGCGGAAAACGGAAGATTACCGATATAGAGCTTCTTCACCTCTTACTCCTTCTGTCCGGAACCTAAAATGCGAGTCGCGGAGCGCGCTGAAGAGACAGCTTTCCTTTACCGGCAGTCCGGTTGGCCGGGCCGCCGCAGGCGCGAGACCGTTGCTTCAGCGGTCTGTTGCATCGTCTCGGAAATTAACCCACTTTGCAACAGAAATTGTCCCGAATCGGGAAGCCGCATCCCCTCGCGCCTTTCTCCTTCGCCGTAGTTTAGTGGTAGCATGCGGCCCAATTTGCCTCCGCCGGGGAGGGCCCTATGCGCGGCACGATGATGGATTTCCCGTTGACGCTGCCCACCATCCTGGAGCGTTCCGGAAAGATTTTCCCGCGCGTTGAAATCGTTTCCCGCAAGCCGGACAAGTCCATCCTGCGCACTTGTTATGGCGAATTCTACCGACGCGCCCGCCGCCTCGCCGCGGCATTGACCAAACTCGGTTTGCGGCCGGGTGACCGTGTCGCCTCCATGATGTGGAATCATGCCGGCCACTTGGAAGCTTTCTTCGGCGTTCCGTGTGCCGGCGGCATCCTGCATACTTTAAATCTTCGTCTCCATCCGCACGAAATTGCCGCCATCGCCAAACAGGCCGGCGACCGTGTCCTTTTGATTGACGACGTCCTCCTGCCGCTCTACGAAAAATTCAGCGGGGATGTTTCTTTCGAACGAGTGATCGTCGTCCCCTACGGTTGCAACACTATGCCGGAAGGTTTCCTGAACTACGAGGAGCTGCTCGCGCAAGCCGGCGATGATTTTCGTTATCCGACTATTGACGAAAACGACGGCGCTGCCATGTGCTTCACCTCGGGCACAACCGGTCATTCCAAGGGCGTCATCTATTCCCACCGCGCCCTGGTGTTGCATTCCTTCTGTTGTGGCCTCAACGAAGTTTTTGGCATGAGCAGTTTTGATACCGTCCTTCCGGTCGCTCCCATGTTCCATGCCAACGCCTGGGGTCTGCCGTTCGCCTGCACCATGCTGGGCGCGCGCCTGGTTCTCCCCGGTCCGAATGTCGATCCGGAAAGCGTGCTCGGCTTGATGGTCAGCGAGCATGTGACTATCGCTTGCGGTGTCCCTACCGTTTGGATCGCCGTGCTCGATGCGCTCGAGAAAAATCCCGGCCGCTGGAAATTCGATAATCCCATCCGCGTCATCTGTGGAGGCACGGCGCCGCCTCTCGAACTGATCCGCCGGCTCGATCGCTTCAACTTGCACATCAAGCATCTCTGGGGCATGACCGAAACCACTCCCGTCGGCACTTCCGGCGGACTTCGGCCCCATATGCGCGACTTGCCCGAAGAAAAGAAATATGAAGTCCGCGCGAAACAGGGCTGGCCGGCTCCCTTCGTTGAAATTCGCTTGATGCGCCCGGAAGCCTCCGAAGGCGAATCAACAGAGGTTCCTTGGGATGGCGTCACTTCTGGAGAGATTGAAATCCGCGGCCCGTGGGTCGCTGCCAGCTATCATGAATCGCCCGACCAGGCCCATCGCTGGACCGCAGACGGCTGGTTCCGGACCGGCGACGTCGCCACCATGGACGACGAAGGCTACGTGAAGATTGTCGATCGCGCAAAAGACTTGGTGAAATCGGGCGGCGAGTGGATCAGTTCCGTCGATCTCGAAAACACGCTCATGGGTCATCCTGCCGTCAAGGAGGCCTGCGTGGTTGGCATTCCGCACCCGAAGTGGCAAGAGCGCCCCCTCGCCGCCGTCGTTTTGAAAGATGGCGCGAGTGCGACTGCGCAAGAGTTGCGCGCCTTCCTCGCTGAATCCTTTGCCAAGTGGCAACTCCCCGATGCGTTCGTCTTCCTCGACGCCATTCCCCGTACCTCCGTCGGCAAATTCAAGAAAATCGCCCTCCGCGAACAATTCGCCAACTGGAACTGGGAGCAATAATCCCTGTCGGGGACTTCTTCCTCTCCTTTGAATCAATTCGGGGATGCGGGCGATGTTGCAAGCTTCCACAGCCGGACGCCTTCCTGTGCCCCCTGGACGAGGAGCGTTCCATGCGGGCTAATCGCCACACAGCCCGAGGGGCCATCGGGAGAGGCGAAGGCAGCAACGGGTTTTTTCTGCTCCAGATCAAATAACTGCGTCACGCTGCCTCCTTTCATGACCACGAGAAACTTCCCGTCTGCTGAAATCTCGGCGTCCGCCCCTGTCGTGGTCGGAAACGTGATGGAGAATTCCGGCTGCCATGCCGCCGTATTCCATACCGAAACACGCGGGTAGGAAAGCATCACTCCCGGCTGTCCTTGCACCATCATGGGATTGCTATCTTGCCCCACGGTAATCAACCAGCGTCCATCGCGGCTGAACGATAGTTTGGCGACGGCCAGCTTGTGTGCAGGAATGCTCTGCAGTTTTTTCCCTGATGTGGCGTCCCAAATTTCCACTGCGCCCGTGGGCACAGCAGGCTGAGCGAGCCATTTTCCGTCGGGGCTGACCGCCATCGCCAAGGAAGAACCCCATACGATGCGCGATACTCCCTCGGAAACGAATGGCCACGACCAGACATTACCAATCTTTTGTGGCGCTGACTCGCCCTCGCTAAACGCCAGCCAGAATGCAGGAAAACCTTTTTCTTGGGGAACGCTGGCCTCCTCCTGCCACGTATCCGTGTTCCAGATTTTCAGCGCGTAGCCTGGAAATTGCCCGCCGGGATTAGAAGCCAGCCATTTGCCGTCCCCGCTGAAAACGGCGCGGCTCACGGGCGCATCGGTCAGCATTCGAATCTCTCTCATCGTTGCAACGTCCCAGATGCGCAATTCCCCTGACGTGGTGGCGAGCAGCTTACCGTCGGGGCTGAACGTTACACTTTGCACTGGGCTTTGGCCGTGGAGAGTCGCCTGTCCCCGCATCGAACTCAGGTCCCAGACTTTGATCGTGCCATATGCATAAGTGCCCGCAGCCAGCAGCTTTCCGTCTGCGCTGTACGCTGCCACTCCCAGACCGTAACCACCGCCGGGCAGCGATTTCGTAATTTGACCGCTTGCCGTGGAGACAAAATCGATCGCGTTTGAATCGCCGTGCAAGATGGCCACTTCCTCCCCATCCGGACGGAATACTAAACGGCCAGCATTCCTCTGAGTGAGCTCGTGAGCCTGCTTCCCGTCGCCGAGGCTCCAAAGAATAGCGCGGGGACCGGAAGGCCCCATTTCATCGGTGCTTGCCATCCAGCGTCCGTCCGGGCTGATGGAGGATGCGACAACCGGATAAGTTTTTTGAGCGTTGCCGGAGTTCACATCGAAAATCTGCACCGAGCCTGAAGGATCGTCGTTATCGTCAGAACCAACTGTGCCCGCCGCGATCAGACGGCCATCGCTGGTTGGCACGAGGGTGGCGAGGAAATTCCATTGGGTGGGAATCGTGCGGAGACTCTTCCCGGAATCGGCATCGTAAAATCCGATCGCCGTTTCCGTTGTTCCTTTCACTCGCTTTTCCACCGCAATGATCAGTGATTTGCCGTCCGCGCCGTACGCGAGGGATTCTCCGTAGTAGTGGATGCGATGGGAATTGATCGCGAAAAGCATCTTTCGAGTCTGCGGGTTCCACACCCGTATGACGCCAGAAACGTGCATGGACGCAAGGCGCGTTCCATCAGAGTTGAAGGCTAGTGAACTGATGGCCTCCTTTTCCAGGCCCGGTGGCGGAGTCGTAGTTTGGCCTCCGAGTCGAAACTCTTCGCGCCCGGAAGAAAGATTCCACACAATGATGACTTTGTCGTAGCCACCGGAAGCGAGCCATCGCCCGTCCGGGCTGAACGCTAGCGCTTGTACCGTCCCACGGTGCCCCACGTGCAAGATGCGGTCCGGGTTGCGCGCATCCGCCGGCATGGGCTCCTTTTGCGGAACCTGCGCCGCCGTGACCTGACTTGGCGCCAGCATGACCTGCGCTTGCGCAGGCCGATTCGGTGGGGACGTCGGCTTCGTCTCTGCCTGCGGCAATGGCGCCGCTTGAATGCTGCCTAATATTGCGGAAGATAAGAGGATCAGCGAAAGAATAAGAACTCCGGTTCTCCTTGTGGGTTGCGCCATGAGGTCACCTCCTCATCGCCCCCGGGGCGAAAGTTCGAGCCCATACCGTGCAACGTACCGGCCCATTCCGAGGTGCCGCAATAGAACCACCGTCCCCGATACCCTGTCGGTTACCGTCTCAAAGGGCAGTATCCCTATTTAATCCTTAGCTGATCGATCGAGTTGGTTAGAATGGTCCCTCTGCCGGCTCTCCCGGCTAGAGCACCCTATTTCGTTCTCCTTATCCTCTAAGCCCTTTTGCCTGCCACACTTCCAAGAATTCTCCCGTAAGTCTAGCTACTGCCACAGATCCCAAAACAGATGTCTCTAAGTCCTGTATTTGCCACACATCCGAGGCCCCCGGATAGGGATAGCTTTGTGTTGTTAACTTTTCGCTAGGTCCGATAGGAGGCGTTGATCCGCACGTACTCCGCGGTGAAGTCGCAGGTCCAATAGCGGGCCTTGGCTTTGCCGGCGTGCAGATCCATAACCAGTGGAACGTGCTCGGCGAGAAGTTTGTTGCTGGCGGCGCGCTCGTTGAAATCGAGCGGCTGGCCGCGCCCCAGCACGGGGATGCCCGCCATCTTTATGTCCACAAGCGCGGTATCAAACTTAACTCCGGAGCGTCCGGCGGCCGCAAAGATGCGCCCCCAGTTGGGATCGCCGCCCGCGAAAGCGGTTTTCACCAGCGGAGAAGTGGCGATCGTCTCCGCGATGCGCTTCGCCGCGGCTTCCGTTTTTGCGCCGCGCACTTCAATTTCGATGACGCGCTGCGCGCCTTCGCCGTCGGCCACGATTTGCAGGGCGAGCGAGCGGCAAACTTCTTCAAGTGCGGCCGTGAACGCGCGATGCGCGGAGGTGCCCTTCTTAATCGAAGGCGCTCCGGCTTCGCCGTTCGCCAGCACCAGCAGCGTGTCGTTGGTCGAAGTGTCACCGTCCACGCTGATGGCATTGAACGTCCGGCTCGTGACATCGCGCAACGTCTTTTGCAAAAGGGAGGGCGCGATCGCCGCGTCGGTCGCGACAAACGCCAGCATCGTCGCCATGTTCGGATGGATCATCCCCGCGCCCTTGGCGCAGCCCACGAAATGGATGCGCTTTCCGGCCATCTTGAAAGAAGCCGCCGCGGTTTTCGGGCGCGTATCCGTGGTGCAAATGGCGAGCGAGGTTTCTGCGAAGGAACGCGCCGAAGGGCGACGGAATCGCGCCACGACCGGAAGCGCGCGGAGAATTTTTTCCAGCGGCAGCGGAACTCCGATCACGCCAGTGGAGCAAACGAACAATTCCTGTGTCGCGCAGCCGAGCCGCTTCGCGGCTTCGGCAACCGTGCGCAGAGCCGCGGCGTGGCCCGCTTCGCCGGTAGCGCAATTGGCGTTTCCGGCGTTCACCACCACGGCACGCATGCGGCCTTTCGAGGCCCGCAAATGTTCCTTGGAAATGAGAACGGGCGCGGCTACGACTAGATTCTGCGTGAAGACCGCGGCGGCCGACGCCGGCACATCGCTCGAAAGAATGGCGAGGTCGAGCGCCCCGGTTTTCTTCAAGCCGCAAGCGGTCGCGGCGAAGCGGAATCCGAGCGGGAGGGCGGCTTCGGAAAGAGCGTGCTTCATCAACGGGACGTCCGTATGACTAGCGCGTCTCTCCCGGAAGGGACCTCCGATCCTCCGCAATCGCGGCGAAAGATAACTGCTGTTTCGTTGCTTGGCTTGCATTCATGGTTTGGCTCCTGTTTTGATGGCCTTTTTATTGAGACGTCTTTCCAAATTCGCAATGGTTTCAGCAACGCTTTCGGGCGCGGTCCCCCCGGGAACTTTTTTCGAGGCCAGCGCCGCGTGTACGCCGAGGCTCTTCGCAAAATCGTTTTCAAACGCTGGCGAGATTTTTTTCAGCGTGTCGAGGGGCAAAGCAGTCCACGAAACATTCTGTTTTTCGGCTTCACGCAGCACTTTGCCGATGATGTCATGCGCCTGGCGGAAGGGAACGCCTTTGCGGACCAGATAGTCCGCTGCTTCCGTGGCCAGCAACGCAGGATTGGAGGCCGCCGCTTTCAATCGCTCGGTGTTGAATTTCGTTGCGGCGACAGCGCCAGTCGCAACACCGAGCATGTCCGCGACCTGGTCGTGCGCGGAGAAGAGCGCTTCTTTGTCTTCCTGAAGATCGCGCTGGTAGCTCGTCGGCAAACCCTTCAGTGTCGTGAGCAAGCCAAGCAGCGCTCCGGTGATGCGGCCAGTCTTGCCGCGGATGAGTTCCCATGCGTCAGGATTCTTCTTTTGCGGCATCAAGCTGCTGCCAGTGGAAAATTCGTCGGGAAGGATGACGTAAGAAAATTCCTGCGAAGCGAAGAGCACAAAATCTTCAGCGAGACGTGAAAGATGCGTGGCAATACCCGTGAGCGCGAAAAGATAATCAAGCGCAAAGTCACGATCGCTGACGGCGTCGAGACTGTTCGCGGTGATGCGCGAGAAACCGAGCTCGCGCGCAATCGCGTTGCGGTCGATGGCAAACGAATTTCCTGCGAGCGCGCCTGAACCCATCGGACACGCGTCCGCGCTCTCTCTGGCATGTTGCAGACGCGTCATGTCACGATGGAAGCCTTCGGTGTGCGCGAGCAAAAAGTGCGAAAGCAAAATCGGCTGCGCGTGCTGCATGTGGGTCATGCCCGCCATCGGCACGCCGAGGTTAGTTTTCGCCTGAAGCAAAAACGAATTCAGCAAGGCTTCGATTCCGCGCTGAACTTCTGCGGCAGCATCGATGACGAACAAACGGAAATCGGTGGCCACGAGTTCGTTGCGGCTGCGCCCGGTGTGCAATTTCCAGCCGAGCGGACCGAACTCTTCGACGAGCGCTTTTTCTACAAAATGATGCACGTCCTCGGCGGTCGCGCCGAACGATTCGAGCCAAGCGGAATCCATTTTCGCGCGCTCAGCAATTTTGTCGAGCGCGGCGAGTGTTTGCTTCACTTCCGCCGCGGTGAAAATGCCCACGGGCTGTAAGGCCTTGGCCCAGGCGCGATCCACCGCGATCTCGTACGGAAGGAGGCGCCGGTCGAACGCAAAGGAACGCTGGAACGCATCGAACTGCTTGTTCGGTGCGCGTTCGAAGCGTCCGCCCCACAGCCGGTCGTCTTTGCGTTCGGTCATTTGGCACTCGTGGGACAGGCATTCTTGCCTGTCCCGGTTTTGTTCCCGTCTGCAAACGACAGGCAAGAATGTCTGTCCTACTTATTTCCTTCGGCCTTCGCTTTAGGACGCACGGTTACGGGCAACGCAAACAAATTGATGAAGCCTTCGGCGTCCTTGGGGTTGTAGCGGCCCATGGTGAAGCTGGCCAGATCGGCGCGGTACAGCGAGAAAGGTGAGACGCGTTTGGTCACGTTGAGGGTTCCCTTCCAAAGCTTCAGGCCGACGGCACCGGTGACGCGCTGTTGCGCGACGCTGAAAAATCCGTCCAGCGCTTCGCGGAGCGGCGCGAACCACAATCCGTAGTAAACAAGTTCCGCGTAACGGAGCGAGAGCGCCTGCTGGAAGTGCGCGGTTTCGCGGTCGACGGTGAGGCGCTCGAGTTCCTGATGCGCTTTCACGAGAAGAGTGCCTGCAGGAGTTTCGTAAGCGCCGCGCGATTTCATTCCCACGAGCCGGTTTTCGACGAGGTCGGTGCGGCCGATGCCATGTTTCGCGGCAATTTCATTCAGTGCGTTGAGCAGATCGACGGGGCCAAGTTTCGTGCCATTCACGGATACCGGTGTGCCCGATTCAAATCCGATTTCGACTTCTTCGGCTTTGTCTGGAGCTCTTTCCGGGGAAACGACCCACTGCCACATGGCCTCGTTCGGCGCATTCGCGGGATCTTCGAGTTCGCCGCCTTCATGGCTGAGGTGCCAGATGTTGCGGTCGCGGCTGTAGATATTTTTCTTGCTCTGCTCGACGGGAACGTTGTGTTTTTGCGCGTAGGCGATGGCGTCTTCGCGGGAATCGATGTCCCACTCGCGCCAAGGAGCGATGATTTGCACGTTGGGCGCAATGGCTTTATAGGCGAGTTCGAAACGGACCTGGTCGTTGCCCTTACCGGTGCAGCCGTGAGAGAGGCCGTCGGCGCCAAGCTTCAGCGCGATTTCCGCCTGGCGCTTGGCGATGACCGGCCGCGCCATGGAAGTGCCGAGGAGATAGGTATGCTCGTAAATCGCGCCGGCGCGGAGCGTCGGCCAAATGTAATCGCGAACAAACTCTTCGCGGAGATCCTCGACGTGTGCGGAAGAAGCGCCGGTGGCGAGAGCTTTTTTGCGTGCGGCATCGAGGTCTTCCTGCTGGCCAACGTCCCCAATCACGGCGATGACTTCGCAGCCGTAGTTTTCCTTGAGCCAGGGGATGATGATGGAAGTATCCAGACCTCCGGAATAGGCGAGAACGACTTTTTTCGGTTTGAGCAATTGTGCTTTCACGATTCCTCACTTGCATTTTGGTATTGCCGAAATGGAGCGCCCGCCCTGGCGGGCGCCTGTACACAGAAAATTTCACGCGGTGTAATCGAAATCATGGCTAGAACAGAGTGTGCAGGATCGCTTTTTGCACGTACATGCGGTTTTCGGATTGATCGAGGACCACCGACTGCGGGCCGTCGAGGACTTCCGGAGTGACTTCAAGGCCGCGGTGCGCCGGAAGACAGTGCATAAACACGGCGTCCGGCGCAGCGAGCGACATCAGCCCGGAGTTGACCTGGTATGGCTGAAATATCGTGTTTCGCACTTGCCCCTCGGCTTCAAATCCCATGCTGGTCCAGGAATCGGTGTAGACGCCCATCGCGCCGCTGACGGCTTCACGCGGGTCGGTCATCAATTCGATTTTGGCTTTCGTTTCGCGGGCGACGCGCTTGCCGTCGGCGACGACTTCGGGCAACGGAGCGTATTCCGCGGGCGTAGCGACGCGCAAATGAACTCCAAGGCGGGCGGCGAGATAAATCAGCGAGTGGCAAACGTTGTTGCCATCACCGACGTAGGCGAGCTTGAATCCGCGGAGTGCCCCGAATTTTTCTTCGAGCGTGAAAAAATCCGCCAGCGCCTGGCAGGGATGAAATTTGTCGGAGAGCGCATTGATCACGGGAATGCCCGCGTTGGAGGCCATTTCCTCCAGGACCCGCTGGTGGTACACGCGAGCGACGATGCCCTGCACCCAGCGATCGAGGTTGCGCGCTACATCGGCGATGGATTCGCGGGCACCGAGCGAGGCGGAAGCCTGCGTGTGGTCCAGGAAAACGACGGAGCCACCCATGCTTTGGATACCGACATCGAAGGTCACGCGCGTGCGTAGCGAAGGCTTTTCAAAAATCAGAGCGATAAACTTGCCCTGAAGCGTGGACGCGTAACGGACGGGGCGGGCTTTGATATCCGCCGAAAGCAGGAGCAATTCGCGCGTGTGCGCGGGGCTCCACTCCGCTCCGGTGAGGAGATCATGCGATAAGGAAATAGGCGCAACGAGAGTCGATGTAGTCATTTTTTCACCTTGCCGAAGCATGGGCAACGCGCCCGGAATCCGCAGACTTCGCGGAATCCGAAGCGGAAGCCTGCTGCGGGGTTGTTGCAAGAACGAGTTCAAAGATCCTGAGAAACTCGCGCACCTGCGCACGAGTGATGATGAAAGGCGGCAGCAGGCGCAACGTAAAATCGTGCGTGCAATTGATGAGCAAACAGCGCTGCATAGCCTCGGTGACGAAAGGCCCGCCCTCGACGGAGAGTTCGACACCGATCATCAGGCCTTCACTCCGAATTTCGCGGATGAAGCCAAATCTTGCCGCGAGCTTTATAAGCCCATCGCGCAACTCCGCACTTCGCGCACGGATATTTTCGAGGAGTTTTTCTCCCTCGACGATCTTGAGAAACTCGAGAGCCACGGCGCAAGCCAGCGGACCGCCGCCGAAAGTGGTGCCATGCATCCCGGGAGAGACGCGAGAGGCGACTTCTTCCGTGGTGAGAATGGCACCAAGCGGAAGGCCTGCGGCAAGAGGCTTGGCGATCAAAACAATGTCTGGCCTCGACGGGAATTTCTGATAGGCGAAATAGCGGCCGGTGCGGCCAAGCCCGCATTGAATCTCATCAGCAATCAGGAGAGCGCCGTGCTGGGTGGCGAGGGTGCGCGCGCGATTCCAGAACCCTTCGCTGATGGGGTAGATTCCGCCTTCGCCCTGAACCGTTTCCAGAAGGATGGCGCAGACGGTGTCGTCAAATTTCGCTTCGAGATCGGCGACGTCGTTGAAGCGGACGAATTCCGCGCCGGAAACGAGAGGCGCGAAGGGCAAGCGGTATTTTTCCGTGGAAGTGACGCTGATAGCGCCAAACGTGCGCCCATGAAAAGAATTCTCAAGGGCCAGGAAGCGGTGCTTCTTCGCGGTCGTCCCGGGAGCCTCATTCGACTGGCGTCCAAAGAGGCGCGCAAGCTTCATTGCGCCGTCAACGGCTTCCGTGCCACTGTTTGAAAAAAAGACGCGGTCCATGCCGGACCATCCGGCGAGTTTGCGCGCGAGCGGGCCTTGATAGGCATGGTGATAGAGATTCGAGAGGTGAATGGCGCGGGCAGCTTCGCGGCGAATGACTCTTACGATGCGCGGATGCGCATGGCCGAGAGCGTTCACGGCGATGCCGCCGAGAAAATCGAGATACTTTTTGCCACTGGAATCGAAAACGCAGGCGCCGCGGCCGCGGGTCATCACCACGGGCGGGCGCTTGTAAGTAGGCAGAAGAAATTGTTCGGCATCCAGCAGGCGCGAGTCCGGTTTGACAGTTTTGGCAGCCCCCTGTTTGAGCTTGCTCACGGAACGGACCGGGGACTTCTTTTTGGATGAAGCGCGCATCATGCCGCCGAAAGAGCCGCTTGCGCGGCGGACAAGGGTTCACGGAGGACGCGTGTTCCGGGAATCAAGGCGGCTCCGTCGTTAGCGGAAGCTTCTGCTCCTTGAGAAGCCAGCAGCAAGGCGTCGGACGAAGTGCCGCCGACGATGCGAACTTCGCGGACGCCGCCCTCGATGGCACGCTTGGCGGCCTCCAGCTTAAGAACCATGCCGCCGGAAACAACGCGGGACTGGACCAGTCGTTCGATTTCCCCGCAGCTGACGGCGGAGAGAACTCTTTCGCCATCGAGGACACCGGCGACATCGGTGAGATAGATCAACTGATCGGCGGTGAGATATTCCGCGCAGGCCGCGGCCATGTGATCGGCGTTGATGTTGTATAACTCATTGTCTGAACCAAGACCGAGGCATGGCGCAACCGGCAGGAGCCCTTCGTGCCAAAGAGACTCGATGAACTGCGCGTTCAATCCGGTGAGGTACCCGACAAATCCCAGGCTGCCTTCGACTTCGTTGTGCACCATAGGCTCGGCGACGAAACACCGAGCGTCGGCAGCAGAGATGCCAATGGCGGGTTGTCCCTCCGCTGAGATCGCCGCGGCTAGCTTCTTATTCAGCAAACCGGCGAAAACCATTACGGCGACGTCGCGCGCTTCACGGTCCGTGACGCGCAAGCCAGCGACGAACTTACTTTCGATGGCCATGCGCTTAAGCGTGGCCGTAAAAAGGCGGCCGCCGCCGTGCACCACGAGAATTTCGTGGCCTTGTTGCGCGAGCGCCGCAACCTGGCGCGCGAGAGAGCGCACCGTGGCGTCGTCTTCGAGCAAGGCACCTGCGAACTTGATTACGATTCTCATTGAAGTGAGGTTTGCTCCTCTATTCCCAACATGTGATTGAAATTCTGCACGGCCTGGCCAGCGGCGCCTTTTCCAAGATTGTCGAGACAAGAGACGATAACCAGGCGGCGTCCAGATTTGTCCACAGCGAACCCGATATCACAAAAATTGGTGTGCGCGACGTGCTGCAACTCTGGCAGAGTGCCGGCGCGCCAGATGCGCACCATCGCGCGGCCCGCATAAAAACGCCGGTAGAACGATTCGACGTCCGCCGCGGTTTGCGGTTCGCTCAGAGTGACGTAGATGGTGGAAAGAATTCCGCGCGCCAGTGGGAGCAGGTGAGTGGAAAAAACCACTTGCGACTCGCTCAGACCAGTGTGTTCGAGAATTTCCGGGGTATGGCGGTGCGTGAACAGGCCGTAGGCCTTGAAATTCTCATCCACTTCGACAAAGTGGAGATCGCGGCGAGGATCTTTGCCTGCGCCGCTGGCGCCGGACTTGCAATCGCAAACGACGCCGGAGCCGGGCGCAAGTAGGCCCGCCTGGGTAAGAGGCCGCAAGGCCAGAATCACGCTGGTGGCGTAACAACCGGGATTCGCAACCAAGCGAGCTTGAGAAATCTCGCTGGAATAGAGCTCGGGAATGCCGTAGACAGCTTCCGTAAGCCATTTTGCGTGAGGCGTGGCCAACTGGTACCAGGAGGTGAAGGTTTCCGCTTCGCGAAAGCGGAACGCTCCGCTCAAATCGACGACGCGGAGACCTGCTTGGAGCAAATCCGGCGCTAATTCCGCGGAAACCTCGTGAGGGGTCGCAAGAAACGCGGTGCCGGCCTTGCTTGAAGTGATGGCGTCAAGCGAGAGGGGCTGGAGCGGAGCTTCGCCCCAGCCGCGGAACTGGGGAAAGAGTTCGGCGACACATTTCGCACCATTCGGCTCGCGGACGTAAAAGACCGGCGGCGGAAGCTGTGGATGGCGCAGGAGTATCCGCGCCAGCTCGAGGCCGGTATAGCCGGTGACTCCCACAACCGCGACTTGGCGGGGATTTCTCATCGGACCAAGGCTTCAATCTTCTTTTGGAGGGATTCGCGGGCTTTCTTGTTGGGCGTGATGATCAGGACGGTGTCGTCACCCGCGATAGTTCCGGCAATTTCCGTGAATTTGGCGCCATCCATAGCGGCAGCAAGGGGCTGTGCGCCGCTGGGAGGTGTTTTCAAAACGAGAAGATTTTCCGCGGGGCGGATATCGAGAAGGAATTCGCCGAGCGCGCGAGCAAGGGGAGGCAATGGCGCGGATTCTTCGGGCAGAACAGTGGCGGGCTTGTAGCCTTCCTGGGTCTTAATCAACCGCAGCTCCTGAAGGTCGCGCGAAAGGGTGGCCTGGGTAACGCGAAGTTTTTGCGCGGCAAGATTGCGGCGCAGCTCCTCCTGATTGGCAATCTGCCGATCCGAGATCAGCCGGAGTATCTGGCCGTGACGAAATGTCTTCTGCGTGCTCATTTGCCTGGAGGCAACAGGCCTCTGTATTTTTATACAGGCGACTGCATACTTCTGTCAAATGCTATTACGAACTTTTTTCCGGCAAGGAAAGTGGAGGGCCAAAAACGCGGGGCGCGGAAAGCAGGCCATGATGTAAGATTCGCACCACCGGCGCGACGCGCACTGGATTTTGCGCGCGGGAGATGTAAACCTAGTCTTTCAGCACAATCGGCCCATGGGAACGTCTTGCCAAATTGCGGGATGCAAGAACGACACGCCAGCGGCACTCGCCGAGCAGCGCCTGTGCGTGCTGCACTTCACACTTTCGCTGGAAGCGGGCTGTTCGGAGATGCGGCGGGAAACCGCGCTGGGCAACGCGCCGCAAGAGCGCCAGCGCGAAATCATGAAGTTCATCACGGAGCACGGCGAACGCCTGGCGCGCGTGGCCACGAGCGGCCTGCACTTGACGGACGACCTGAAGGCGAGAATCTTGAGCACTTTCCTGACGCTGATGAACCTGCGGGAAAACCTCGACCGTTCGAATATGCGGAGTTCGTTCGGACGCTCCGGGCACCTGCCTCGTTGAATCGCAAAATCCGGAATGGAAGAGAACTGAGAGGTCAGGCGCCGATGTACCTGGCGTAGAGAGAGCGCGCCACGGCGGGATCCTTGGTGCCTTTGACAATGGCGCGGCCGTCGGCGAAGACGGTCATTTCATAAGGCGCAGTCCGGAAGCGAAGCAGATAGTCGTTCTGACGCACGTTGTCGACGAGCGGCCGCAATCGAGCTTCGAGAACACCGAGGTCGAGAGCCCGGGCGCGTTCGTGAATCTGGACGGAGTCACGACCGCACATGGTAATGCGAGGCTGGACTTCTCCTTCAAGGTAGGTGAAATCGCGCTGGACGCAAGCGCGGCAATCAGGATTGCGTGCCACGGCGATGGATTGCATGCGGCCGGTCCAGACGTCGCAGGAGAGCAAGCGCCCATGAAGAGCTTCGGGATGGCCGGAGAGAATTTTCAAAGCCTCGGCTGCTTCCCATGAGGCGATCAGGTTGACGATGGGCCCGAGGACTCCGATGGTGTCGCAAGTTTCCTCGAGGCCCTGGGCAGCGACGCCCGATTCGAGAAGGCAGGCGAGACAAGCGGTTGCGCCAGGACGAATGGTCATGGTGAGGCCATAGCTGGCGATGCCGGCCGCGTAGATCCAAGGACGGTTGGAATTCACGGCAACGTCGTTGACCAGGAAGCGGGTTTCGAAATTGTCGGTGCCGTCGAGAAGCACATCGACTCGGTCGAGGAGTTCTTCGGCGTTGCGCGGGTTGAGATCGGCGACAACCCCTTCGACGGAGATGGACGAATTGATGGAGCGAAGTTTGCGCTCCGCGGCAACGGCCTTAGGGAGAACGCTGAGGGCGTCAGACTCGTCGAAGAGGGTCTGGCGCTGGAGGTTCGAGGGCTCGACGAAATCGCGATCGATGATTCGGAGATAGCCGACGCCGGCGCGAACGAGGAGATTGGCAGCGGCAGTCCCTGGAGAGAATCGTTCACGAAAGGCACGGTCCCGGCAGGCGCAGCGGAGCGCCTGCTAAGCTACATGATAGCGCCAAAGGGGACGGGTCAGGCAACGCCGCTGTGCTAGGCTTCGTCTGAGCGAATGGAAACATGAAATCGGGCTGGGCTAATGGGTTGCGAGGTATTGTGGCGCTCGCGCTCCTGACGGGAGCCGCGTCGACGCACGCGCGGAAGCCGCCAGACGGCTCCGCGTCGGGGATCGCGAAGGAAGAACCAAAGATCGTGGCGATCCGCATCGTCAAAGAAAACGGCGAGGTTTTGTACAACGCACCCTCGGGAATCACGGTGGAAACCGGCCAGCCTATGGACCGGGAGAGAGTCGCGGAAAGCTTGCGCGCGCTTTACAGGACGGGAGATTACGCCGACTTGCGCGCGGTCTTAACGCCGGAGGCGGATGGGGCGCGCTTGGATTTCGTAGTGCGTGAGAATTTGTTTTTCAACCAGGTGCGCATCGAGGGTCTTTCCGCGCCTCCGAGCGAAGCCTCGGCAGCGGCGGCGATGCAAATTGCGCTCGGGCAGACGTATCGGCGCGCGACCGTCGACGATGCGCTGGAGCGGCTTCGAGAGACGCTTCGTGAAGAGGGTTTGTATCAGGCGGAAGTCTCAGCGGAAACGGTTCCGCACCCGGAGACACACCAGATGGACATTATCGTGCATGTGAAGTCCGGGCCTCGCGCACGCGTCGGCATCATCCAACTGAAGAACGAAACGGAGTACCGCGATGCGGAAATTCTTTCTCGCCTGAAAATGAAAGCGGGAAGCGACATCACGTCGGCCAAGCTGCAGCGCGGGACAGACCGCATTCGAAAATATCTGATCAAGAAAGGGCATCTCAGCGGGCGAGCGGCAATGCGCCGGGGAGACTATAACGCCGCGAAGGACACGATTCCGCTCGAGTTGGATGTAACGGAAGGGCCGCGTGTGCAGATCACGGTGACGGGCGCGAGCTTTTCTCAGGGCGAACTTAAAAAACTGATTCCCGTCTATCAGGAAGGCGCTGTTGACGCGGACCTCCTGGAAGAAGGGAAACGCAACATTCGTGAGCTGCTGGAACGGCAGGGTTATTTCGACGCGGACGTGAATTACACGACCGAGACGCACGAGGCGAAGCCCACACGGGGCGGGGCGCGGGGCACGGAAGAAATAATCACGTACAAGGTGGAGCGGGGAAACCGGCACAAACTTGTCGGGATTGAAACAACGGGGAACAAGTACTTCGATACCGAATTGCTGCGAAGCCGATTGCAAATCTTCGGGGGCGCCTTCGCTTCAACGGGACGCTTCAGCCGGAAGCTGGTGGATTCCGACGCGCAATCGATGCGTGACTTGTACCAGGCAAATGGTTTTCTCGATGCCAAGGTCGAGGCGCATGTGGAAGACAATTACAAAGGCAAGGAAGGAGATGTGTTTATCCGCTTCGAGGTGCAGGAAGGAAAGCAGACGCGCGTGGCCTCACTGTCGATCGAGGGGAATCATGCCTTCAAAGAAGAGGAACTTCTCCCCGTCATCGCCTCAACTCCGGGGCAGCCGTATTCCGATTTCAACGTGACGACCGACAGAGACAATATTCTCGCGATGTATTTTAATGAAGGATTTCCCGAAGCTAGTTTTTCGGCGACGGCGGAACGCGCCTCTGCCGCTCCGGCGGAGAAATCGCAGGCCGGCGGGAGCAGTGCTTCCACTAAGGAAAATAAAGAGCAGAAGGAAAAGGAAACTAAATCTCCGATTGAGCAGGCCGAGGCCGTTCGGCTGGTATACCACATCCAGGAAGGCCCGCAAACACGGGTGCGGCGCATTCTCGTCGGTGGATACCAGCACACGCGGCCGGGAGTGATCCATCGAGAGGTGCACATCAAGGTTAAAGAACCGCTTCGAGAAGGGGACGTCGTGGAATCACAACGGCGGCTGTACAACCTGGGAGTATTCAATCGCGTCACGATCGAGCCACAGAATCCCAACGGAACCAATCCGGAGAAGGACGTCGCCGTTCTGGTCGAAGAGGCTAAGCGCTACACGCTGGCCTATGGCGGCGGATTCGAAGTGCAGAGACTCGCCAGCACCACGAGCCCGACTGGCGCGCAGATCGAAGCTGCACCGCGCGGAATTCTCGAAGTGAGCAAGCTGAATCTGACCGGGCGGGGAGATTCTCTTTCCTTCAAACTGCGCGGCAGCACACTGCAGGGGCGGGCGTTGCTAGGGTATTCGGCGCCCAACACTTTCGCGAATCCACACTTCAGCTTTCAAGCGACGGCGTTCGCAGAAAAAACGCGCGACATCAATACGTTCACGGAAGACCGGTACGAGGGTTCGGTACAGTTGACCGAACAAGTCACGCCACTGACGACAGTGCTCTACCGCTATGCCTTCCGCAAGGTTCAGGTTTCCAATCTAAAAATCCTGAGCGAGGAAGTGCCGCTCTTCAACCAGCCGACATTGGTTTCACAGTTCGGAGTGACGTGGTTCCGCGATTCGCGCGACAATCCCGCCGAGGCTTCCAAGGGGAGTTTCAACAGCGCCGACTTCAGCGACGCCGATACAACGGTTGGTTCGAGCGCCAGCTTCCTGCGATTTTTCCTTCAAAACTCCACCTACTATCCAATCAAACGAAGATTCAGTTTTGCGCGTTCCATGCGACTGGGCTTCCTGGTGCCTTACGGCGACACGGTATCCTTGGCTTTCCCACCTCCCGCACCCGGGCAGTGCGTCGCCGGTACTGCGCCTTCAGGCCCGACGCCAACGATCATTCCGCTCCCGGAGCGATTTTTTGCAGGAGGCGGAACGTCGCTCCGCGGCTTCGCACTCAACCAAGCGGGCCCGCGCGATGCGTGCACGGGATTTCCCGTCGGTGGCCAAGCGCTGCTAGTGCTCAACCAGGAATTTCGCTTTCCGATGCGCTTACCCTTTATTGGGACATCGCTGGGTGGAGCCATCTTTTATGACGGCGGCAACGTGTACAGCCGGCTGAAGCGGATCTCGTTGCATAGCATGTTGCCGGAGCCTACGTTTGTGCTGCAAAATCCGGCGCTGCCTGCGGGGCCAACGAATGTCCCGGTGTGCGCTACGAATTGCACAAACGAACTCAACTACTTTGCTCATACCGTCGGATTGGGCGTGAGGTATAAGACTCCCGTGGGCCCGATCCGCATCGATTTCGGATACCAGCTCAATCGTCCGTTGTTTGTTATTCCGATTCCGTGTCCGAGTGGCGCCACGAATTGCCTAGTGGGCTCGCTCGGGCAGCAAAGCACGCGGCTGCCGGGCTTTCAAATCTTTTTCAATCTGGGATCGAGCTTCTAGTGCGCGGACTGGCGATTCGTGGCCTTCTGGTCTCGCTGCTCATGACGACTGCACCTGGATTTCTGGCGTCGCAAGAGGTTGTGGACGGCATTGCGGCGCGAGTTGAAAACGACGTCATCCTATTGAGCGACATCCAGGCACTCAGCCGCTACCAGCAATTCCTGGACGGAAAATCGGAATCGGATTTACAGATTCTAGACCGACTGATCGATCAGTGGGTGGTGCGAACGGAGGCGGACGTATCGCTTTTCCCCCACGCGTATGACGCTGAGATTGAGCGCGAACTGGAGCGCCTCCGGAAATCGTTCGCGTCGGCGGAGCAATACGAAGCCAGAAGAAAGCAGAGCGGGTTGAGCGAAGCGGAAGTGCGGACCATCGTGGCGTCGCAACTGTACTTGAGCGACTACCTCGACTCGCGCTTTCGCCCTTCCGTGCAAGTCGATTCCAAAGCGATTGAAGATTTTTACGCAAGCACCATCGTGCCGCAGGCCAAAGCGCGCGGGCAAGAGCCTCCCACGTTGGATGCCGCACATGACTTAATCCAGGAAGCGCTGGTACAGCGCGGAATCAACGAGCAAGCAGAGAAGTGGCTGAAGGAGAGCAGAGCGCGTCTGCACGTCGAGATTCTTCTGGATGGAGGGTCAAAGTGACCCCGGATACGCGCCGCCGAAAATGGCGCTGGCTGCGTCACGTCGCCTGGGTTCTCGGCGCAAAGATCATCCTGATCGTCACGGGCGTGATGATATTCTTCGGCAGCGGCGCGGGCAACCCGTTGCTGACCCGCCTGCTGGTAAGCCGATTGGAACGAATGACCGGCGGCAAGGTGGAGCTGCGCTCTCTATCGATTCGCTGGTTTGCCATGCAGGGCACCGTAAAGGGTCTGGTGATCCACGGGAAGGAACCCGCCGGCACGGAACCACTTTTTACTGCGGAGGAAGTGCAGGCAGGTCTGCGCATCGATTCGTTCTGGGGCCGCAGGATTTCGCTGAGCGAACTAGTCATCCAGAAGCCACACGCACATATCCTAGTTGAAAAAAATGGCAGCACAAATATGCCCACGCCTCCACGAGCAGCTCCCGTAAACAAACCGCTGCGCGACTCGCTATTCGGACTGCGCATCCGGCGGCTGGTGCTTTCTGACGGGTGGGTTCTGTACAACGATACGAAGACCCCCATCACTGTGCATGGAGGAGCTTTGCGGTTCGACCTGGATGCCGGGGGCACAATGGATCGTCCTTTGTACGTCGGCAATCTTGATTGGCAAACCATGCAGTTCACATCCAAGCGCTACGCGCCCCTGCCGGTAGGTCTGTCGGCAAAATTCACAGTTTGGCCCGATGGCTTCACGCTCGAACAAGGGGTGCTTAGCGCGGGGCACTCGCATCTCGATGCGCAAGCGGAAATGAATAACTTCTCGAATCCGCGGTGGAGTTTTCGTTACCGAGGCTGGGTCGAACTGTTGGATTTTCGGGAAACGCTGCGCGAACCCACGGTGCCGACGGGGCGAGTCGATTTGCGGGGAGAAGGCCAGTTCGCCGAGGACCAGTATAAGGGCAACGGGAGCTATTCCGGGCAGAACATCGCGCTTCCGTACCAAGTTTTTCATGCCACCGGACTCACCAGCACCGGGAGCTACAAAATCGACAACCGCGGCCTTGAGGTTCCAGATTTTTATGCCGCGGCCTTCGGCGGAAAAGTAACCGGGCGCGTGACGATGCGTTTCGACGGGGCGCAATTCAGGGCGGTCACCCAGGTGCAAGACGTGAGGCTAGCCGGGGTGCTGCCGTCGATCGAACATCACGACTTTCCCATTGACGAATTGCACTGGGACGCGCGGCTGAGCGCGGACACCGTGGAAACCTGGAGCGGCCCTTTCCGCCACTTCGAAATCTCCGCAAATACCGTTTGGGAGAATCCAGAACAATCAGCGGCCCACCATCAACCGGTGAGCGCTGCATGGAAATTCCGCTATCGGTACGATCCGAGCATCCTGACGATCGAATCTGGCGAGTTCCAAACGCCATCTTCGCGTGGCAGCATCGACGGCGTTCTTGCGCCGCACAACACGATGATCAATATGCGTTTCGATATAGGATCTCTGGAGCTCTACAGGGATTTCATTAACGGCTTGCGTGGAGCAAAGCCAGGCTCGACCGAGGCGGCGAAAGAGATTTCGGGGAGCGCGCGGTGGGACGGCAAGATCATGGGACCCTCAGGTAGCCCCACGTTTCAAGGTCACGTGCGTGGGGAGCGCGCGCGTTACGATGGTTACTATGTGGATTTCGTTGAAGGTGATCTGACCTATTCGCCTTCGGAGCTTACGCTGGAGCGCGGACACGCGCGAAGCGGCAGCATGGAAACGGACATCGAAGGTTCGCTCTCCCTGACGAAATGGAGTTTTCTTTCGGACAACGGCTGGACCGCCGAAGCGAATATCGAGAAAGTTCCGGCCGAAGGTCTCGAACAGGTGCTGGGGATGACCCTGCCTGTGAGTGGTTCATTAACGGGTCAATTTCACGGACGCGGCACGCGGGCGCAGCCGGCTGTCACTGGCCTCTTCGATCTGGCAAACGGCAAACTGTACGGAATTTCATTCCCTCGTCTCCGTGGACAACTGAACATCTCGCCGGATGAGGTGCGCATCGCGGACGCCGAGCTGCGATTCTTCGCGCCAGGAAAAGAAAGCGGCCGCGGCGCAGGCATTATCACCGGATCATTTGGTTACCGATCCAAGGATGAGACGATTTCCGCTAACCTTGTGGGCGCAGCGCTCCCGCTGGAGAATTTTGAAAAACTCCAATCGGCACGCCTGCCGGTGGGGGGCCAGTTAACTTTCCGGTTGCATGCCAATGGCGCGTTGAAAACACCGCTTGGCGAGGGGACATTTCGCGTCGTGGACCTCCGAATCGGCCAGGAGATTGTGGGCAGCTTCAATGGCAATCTGACATCAGACGGCCGCACAGCACACCTGGAATTGGGCTCGGCTATGACTACGGGAGAAATTTCCGGCGGCTACACACTCGGACTTGGCGATCCGTATCCCCTGAGCGGGAAGGTTTCGATCAAGAACATTGACCTGGACCCATTTCTGCTCGCCGCCTTGCACCTGAAAGAATTCAGCGGCCACGCGAACGCAGACGGAGATATTTCGGTAAATGGTTCGCTGAACCAGCCGCAAAGCATCGTAGTGGATGCGAATTTTTCGCGCCTGACAATGAATTATGCCAACGTGCGCCTGGAGAACGCCGGCCCGGTTCACTTCCGCTCGACGAAGGACAGCCTGGAAATTAACCCCGTAACGTTACGGGGAGCGGACACCAATTTGCAGATTGCGGGTTCGGTGCAGTTTGCCGGCCGGCGCGCTGTGGGATTGCGCCTCAATGGGGCTTTGGATTTGCGGCTGATCAGCGGGTATGTGCCGAATGTGGAGGCGCGAGGTCCGGCGCAAATCAACGCGTCGTTCGAAGGGACACTGGACCGGCCGCGCATTACCGGCCGCGTGCACATCGAAAACGCCTTCGCGCGCGCCGCGGATTTTCCGACGGGACTCAGCGCGATTCAAGGTGACGTGGTATTCGATGCGACGCGCCTGTACTTCGAGAATATGAGCGCGGAATCCGGCGGAGGCACGCTGCACCTCACTGGCAGCGTGAATTACGCGGAGAGTCCTCTCCGCTACGATGTGAACGTACGCACCGATCGCGTGCGCATTCGCTATCCCGAGGGCATGAGTTGGCTGGTAGGAGGATCCTTGAGGCTGACCGGTACGCCGGCAGCGGGGGTGCTGTCCGGACGGGTGACCATCGACCGCGTCACTCTTACACAAGGACTGGAAGTCGCAGGCATGCTGGTGTCGGCAAAGCAAGGCATCAGCGGCCCCACGACCAGTTCGCCGTACTTGCGCAATCTGCAATTCGATGTCGAAGCGCTGTCGGCGCCCGATGCGCGTATGGAATGGCCTGGCGCACAATTGCAAGCGGATGCGAATCTCCGTGTGCGGGGAACCTGGGAGCACCCGATTCTTCTCGGGCACATTCACATCCTGTCCGGTGATTTGTATTTTGCCGGCAACCGTTACCGCGTCTCACGCGGCGACTTGAATTTTTCCAATCCGTTCCGGCTCGATCCGGTTTTGAACGTGGAAGCGACCACAACGATTCAACAATATGAGATCACGCTGAATTTCAACGGCCCCGCCAGCAAGCTCACGCTGGCGTATCGCTCCGATCCGCCGCTTCCTGCGAACGATATCGTGACGCTGCTTGCGCTGGGGCAAACCAGTTCTGAGGCGACAACGCGCAGTGGCGGCACGTCCCAAAGCGGAACGGCCGGAGCCTCAGCGATTCTTTCCGAAGCGATTTCCAGCCAACTTGGCGGACGCCTGGAACGCTTGTTTGGGATAACACGCTTCCGCGTTGATCCGGGCCTCGCAGGAGTGGGATCGACGGGCTCCCAACAAAGCGCGGCGTCGCGCATTACCGTCGAGCAACAGATTACCCGCAACCTCACCATCACGTACGTCTCTAATGTGAGCTCGACGCAGCAGCAGGTTATTCAAGTGGAATACAACGTGGACCGAAACGTCTCCATTGTGGGGCTGCGGGATCAGAACGGAACTTTCGGCATCGACATAAAAATCAAAAAGCGCTTTCAGTAGTCTGCAGCGCTTCTCGAGTTGCAAATCGTGTTATTGGGGATCTGGCTGCTGGGAGGCTACCTGCTGGGACGGTTGTCCTTGTCCGCGCTGTTGGCCACGGCGCTGCCAGCGGCCCTGGCCCTGACCGTTCCCGAGCCGCGCCGACTGCCCAATTTCCGGATTCTGCTGCTTTAGTTCAGCCAGCGCATCCTTGGAGGCCTTCGCGCTCGCTGCACGGATCGCTGATTGACTTTCACGCCCCATCTTGGGCATCTCCGCGGCGACTTTCTGTCCCAGCGGCGAACCGTAAAACTGCAACAGTCCCTTGATTTCGTCGTCGGTGAAATGCTTGTCGTAGAGCACCACCAATTGATTCGTTACTTGGTCCACGTCGAATTTTTTTTGGTAGCTGACGGCGAAGGTGTTCACAAACGCCTGGCCCTTGTCGTTGTCAGGCACAGTGGCGAGAAGTCTTTCCCGTGATTGTTCAATGGCGGTGTTCGCGCCGTCCTGCACGAGGTCTCGCGCGCCGACGAGCTCCATCAAGGAACGAATGTCCGCTTCTTTCACCGGGTCAATAGAGGAATTTGATTGGGCAGGGGCCGCGTTGCCTTGCGCCGAGTTCGCGCCTGGTCGCGAGGGCTGCACAGAATTCTGAGACGCACCCTGAATCACCAGGAAAAATGTGCCGATGTAAATAAGGACCAATGCCAGGACCGCTTTCATAACTTCCTCCGGGGCCGCTTCGCTCGCGTTCGCGCCACGCCAACGATTTTAGAAAGCGCTTTGGAGCGGCGCGACTAGATCGCAGGTCAGTTGTGCCGCGCCGTTCACTGGCCCGATGTTCAGGTCCGAGTACAGGTGGTGAATTTCTGCTACGATGCCTCGCCATGTCCAAAACGGAAATGCAGGGCGTTGCGTCCCTGGCATCGCCTGACCCCGCAGCAATTGTTGAACGTGAAGCGGGCCTTCACCAGAACCTCTCGCCACGGCAGGTCGCCATGATCGGGCTGGGAAGTGCCATCGGAACGGGATTGTTTCTCGGAAGCGCTATTTCCGTGAAGCTGGCGGGCCCGGCCGTGATACTGAGCTTTGTTGGCGGAGCGTGCATCGCGGTGACGATGATGTGGGCGCTGGCGGAGATGACCGCAGCGCACCCGGCAGCAGGATCGTTCGGACTTTACGCCGAGATGTACCTGCATCCGTGGGCGGGATTTGCGGTCCGCCTCACCTATTGGTTCTGCATGATGGTGGTGGTCGGCAGCGAAGTCGTGGCCGCGTCGATTTATTGCAAACTGTGGTTTCCGGAGACTCCGTCGTGGGTTTGGATCGGATTGTTCTCGCTTGTGATTCTCTACGTTAATTCCGCGAGCATTGGAAATCTTGGAGCATTCGAATACTGGCTTTCGATGATCAAAGTGGTGACCATCGTCGCCTTTTTGATTCTGGGGAGTGCGCTGCTGTTCGGCGTGGGATTTCCAAAAATTGGCTTGGCAAATTACACGGCTCACGGAGGTTTTCTTCCGAACGGATGGAAAGGCGTCGGGCTAGGTGTCATTTTGGGGCTTTTCAGCTTTTTCGGAATTGAAGTGGTCGGAAGCGCGGCCGGCGAAGCAGCTGATCCGAAGGTAGCGGTTCCGAAGGCCTTGCGCAGGACGCTGATCGTGCTAGTGTTATTTTATGTTGTTGGGCTCGCACTCGTAGTTGGCATTGTCCCGTGGACGCAGATCGAACTCGTCAAGAGTCCTTTTGTCCACGTTTTTCAGAGTGTGGGCATTCCTGCTGCGAGTCACATCATGAATTTCGTGGTGCTGACAGCGGCGCTTTCCAGCGCCGTTGCCAATTTGTATTTCGCGGGGCGGCTGGCTTTTTCACTCGCGCGCGGCGGCTATCTTCCGGCGGCGCTTGGGTGGTTGAGCGGAAAGAACATGCCGGTAGTTGCTGTGTTGGCTTCAGCGGGGGGAATGGCAGCGGCACTGTTCCTGTCGGAATACTTCAAGGATTCATTATTCGTTTTCATGATCGGGCTCAGCTCGTTTGGAGCTCTGTTCGCGTGGCTGATGACGCTGTTGACGCATCTGGCGTTCCGCCGCTTTCACAAACTGCAGGCATTACCCTATCTTCGGTTGGGTCCGCCTGGGCCCTGGGCGTCGCTCATCGGGCTGGGCGGCGTCGTAGCAGTCTTGGTCTCGACTTGGTGGGTTCCGGGATTCCGCATCACTTTGCTGGCCGGCGTACCCTGGCTGGCGTTCGTCACCGTGTGCTACTTTGTTTGGAGAAGAACCCGAACCGGCAATCCCTCCGAGAGAGGAGCGCGCGATGGATGACCTCCTAAAGTGGCGCGGGGAATTTCCGATCCTGGACCGCAGCACTTACATGATCAGCAATTCACTGGGCGCGATGCCTCGCGGCGTCTACCAGGGCTTGCGGTCCTATGCGGATTCCTGGGCTGAACGCGGAGTGCGCGCGTGGGAGGAGGGTTGGTGGGAAATGGCGGTGGGCGTCGGCGACAAGATCACGCCGCTGATCGGAGCGGGCCCGGGCGAGATTTCCTTGCACCAGAATGTCACGCTCACTCAAGCCGTGATTTCGTCCTGCTTTGACTTCCGCGGGCCCCGCAACAAAGTCGTGATGGTCGAGCTGGAGTTTCCTTCGATTCAGTACTTCTACCACGAGCAACGGCGGCTTGGCGCCCGCGTTGAAGTCGTTCCGACTCTGGACCACATCCGGATTGATTTGGATAGGCTGCTCGCGGCTATTGACGAAACGACGCTCCTAGTGCCGATTTCTCAAGTGCTCTTCCGCAGTTCCTGTATCGTGGACGCACGTGCGATTGTGGAACGCGCGCATCGCGTTGGCGCCCACGTGATTCTTGATGTTTTTCAGGCTGCGGGAACGATCCCTCTCGATGTGTGTAGTCTGGGCGTTGATTTTGCCGTAGGCGGAGTCCTGAAGTGGCTTTGTGGAGGACCGGGCGTCGCTTACCTTTACGTCCGTGAAGACTTGCGCTCCAAGCTGCGTCCTGCGCTTACGGGATGGATGGCCCACCGCAGCCCTTTTGCGTTCGAAACCGGCGCCATCGATCCGCGCGACGACTCGTTCCGCTTTCTGAACGGCACTCCACACATTCCCGCGCTCTATGCGTGCGAGCCCGGACTGGAGATTCTAAACAAGATTGGCATTGCGGCGATCCGCGAGAAATCCGTGCACATGACCGCGCGGCTCGTCGAGGGTGCCCGATCTCGCGGCTGGCATGTGAACACTCCAGAGAATCCTGCGGAACGCGCTGGAACGGTTTCGGTCGAGTGCCCGCATGCTCATGAGGTTTGCCGCGAACTCCTCGCCCGGGAGATCCTCGTCGACTACCGTCCCAAAGCCGGCGTGCGCATCTCGCCGCATTTCTACAATCGCGAAGATGAGTGTGATTCTACGCTCGCGGAAATGGAAGAGATCCTGAAAACAGGCGCGTGGGAAAAACATGCCGCGGCGGTTACGCATGCTTGAGAAAAAAGAATACGCGGCACAGTGCGCGGAAATGATTGAAAAGCAGTTGCGGCGTCGCGGTGTTCATGATGCCGCCGTACTTGCCGCGATGACCGCGGTGCCGAGGCACGAATTTGTATCCGAGGAGGTGCGTGCGCATGCCTATGATGACCTCCCATTGCCCATCGGCGGCGGCCAGACTATTTCGCAACCATATATCGTTGCGGCCATGACCACGGCGCTGCATTTGCAGCCAGGGGACCGCGTTTTGGAAATCGGCACGGGCTGCGGTTATCAAGCCGCGGTGCTGTCGCGTCTGGCCAAGGAAGTTTTCTCGATCGAGAGGCGGCCGGAGCTTGCTTCGAGCGCGGCGGCCAAGCTGGCTCGGCTTGGCTACTCCAATGCGCATGTGCATTGCGGGGACGGCACGCTTGGGTTGGCGGAGCTTGCTCCTTTCGACGCCATCCTGGTTGCGGCAGCCGCTCCCGCGGTTCCGAAACCGCTCCTTGCCCAGCTTGCCGAAGGGGGCCGGCTGATTCTTCCCGTGGGAGACACGGAACATCAGGAGCTGCAGCTCATTGAAAAGCGCGGTGACGCTTTCCCCACCAAGATGCTGGAGGGCTGTCGATTTGTGCCTCTTGTCGGCTACCATGGCTGGCAGGAATCTTCCTGACGATGAGCGCAGCAGTTCCCGACCTCTCCATCATCATTCCCTCTTACAACGAAGAATCGCGCCTTCCAGTCACGCTGGAGCGGATTGCGGAATACCTTGCGGACTCCGGGCTCAAAGCGGAAGTTGTGGTCGTGGATGACGGCTCGAAGGATGGCACCGCCGCAGTGGCTGAATATTTTCGCATTAAGCTTCCCACATTGCGCGTGATTTCGAACGGCGTTAATCGAGGCAAAGGCTACAGTGTTCGGCACGGCATGCAAGAAGCGCGCGGCCGCATCGCTCTTTTCACGGATGCGGATCTTTCCGCCCCGATCGAGGAAGCGGGGAAACTCATGGAAGCACTGGAAACCTTTGACGTAGCTATCGGCTCCCGGGCGATGGACCGCCGCCTGATCAGCGTGCACGAGTCTCGCTTCCGTGAATTCGCGGGAATCATTTTCAATAAGATTGTGCGAATCATCTTGTGGCTGCCGTTTGTCGATACGCAGTGCGGCTTCAAGGCGTTTCGGCGCGAACGCTGCGGCGTCATTTTTGAGCAGCAGAGGATCGAGCGATTTGGATTCGACCCGGAGTTACTGTACTTAGCGCGGCATCATGGGCTGCGAGCCGTGGAGATTCCCGTGCGCTGGGGTCATTCACCGGCCACGAAAGTGAGCATGCTACGCGACAGCATCCAGATGTTCATCGACGTGTTCACGATTCGGCGGAATGCGCTGAGGGGGCGTTACCCGCGGAAAGCGTGACTTCCATCAGTCTACTTTGTGCTACAAAGTACTTGACAAGCCCTATCTTCCTGCCGTAAACTATGCCGTATGGCGAACCTTGGTCCACTTCGCTCTCCGCAACGAGAACCGATCCCCATCGACGCTCGCGCCGCCGATCATCTTCGCTACATCCGCGAGACCATGGAGAGCGCCGCCGAATTTACGGCCGTGCCCGGCTGGGGCGGCGTGGCGATGGGAGTTACCGCATTAGTAGCCGCGCTTGCTGCTTCACGGCAGACCACGCCTCGCGCCTGGCTGGCGGTCTGGCTGATCGAAGCCTTCGTCGCCGTGGCCATTGCCGCGCCCGCTGCGGCCACCAAAGCGCACCGGGCCAACTCTGCGCTCTTCTCCGGGCCTGGCCGCAAGTTTCTTCTTAGCTTTGCACCGCCCATTGTCGTTGGCGGGCTTTTGACTTTCTCCCTTTATCACGCCGGCATCCTTGCGGCCCTGCCGGGTGTTTGGCTCTTGTTGTACGGGACCGCCATCGTTACCGGCGGGGCATTTTCCGTGCGCGTTGTGCCGGTGATGGGTTTGTGCCTGATGTCGCTAGGCAGCGCCGCACTTTTCGCTCCCGCAATCTTGGGAGATGTATTCATGGGCGCGGGCTTTGGGCTCGTGCAGATCGGCTTCGGCTGGTGGATCGCGCGGCACTATGGAGGCTAGGAAGTCGCATGGCTAAGTCGTCTGCAGCGCGTCAAGAACGTCTACAGCGGTCTCGGGAGCGCGATGCTTCGCTGGAGGCTATCCGGAATCCGGCGCAGGAGGCTGTGCCTGCGGATCTGGATCGGCTGATTCACGAACGCATACGGCTGGGGATCGTCAGCGCGCTGGCGGTGAACCGCTCGCTGACCTTCAACGAACTGAAAGCGCTGCTGAAAACGACCGACGGCAACCTGAGCGTTCACGCCCGCAAACTGGAAGAGGCAGATTACATCGTGTGTACGAAATCATTCGACGGCCGCTTGCCGAAGACCGAATACCGGCTGACGGCAGCGGGGCGGCGGGCGCTGGAGCGTTACCTGAATCATATGGAAGCGCTGATTCGCGCCACACGCGAAGGCTGAACGGCAAAATTTTTTGACTTTATACTTTGTATTATAGAGTGGTTTGTAATACTTGATGCGCGGCGGAGAAAGAACATGCTCATGCCTCAACAGACCGTACGGCAAATTCCCATTGCGCAGCCGACCATGGGCCACACTCCGCGGCTCCACGTAGCCATCATCTCGGACGGCAACGGCCGGTGGGCCACTTCAAAGGGACTGCCCCGTTCGGCCGGCCATCGGGCCGGCGCTGAAACAGTCCGCCGAATCGTGGAGTCCGCTCCCCGCATGGGCATTCACACACTGACGCTTTTCGCGCTCTCCTCCGCGAATTGGAAGCGTCCCCAGGTGGAGGTCCAGGGGATTCTGCGGCTGCTTCACGAATACCTTCTTACGGAAACTACCCACTGCATTGAAGAAGGCGTGCGGCTCAGCATCATCGGCCGCCGGGATCGTTTGCCAGCCACGCTCCGTGAAGCCGTCGCGGATTCCGAAGCCGCTACCGCAAAAGGCACGCGCCTGGACCTTCGGCTCGCGGTGGACTATTCCGCCCGCGAAGCCATCTATCACGCCGCGTGCCGCTTCTATAAAGTCACCGAGCTTTCGCCCGAATCCTTCAGCAACGTGCTGGCAGAAGTCCTCCGCGGAGGCTCGACGGAAGTCGATCTGCTGATTCGTACCGGCGGCGAACAGCGGCTTTCCGATTTTCTATTGTGGGAATGCGCCTTCGCGGAATTTGTGTTTTTGCAAAAACGCTGGCCGGACTTTACCGCTGAAGATCTGGAAGCGGCGGTAATGGAATTCAACAGACGGGAACGCACGCGCGGAGCCTTACCGGACGCCATCGCGGGTTAGTCCTGCAAGATCTGTCCAAAGGAGTTGCTAATATGAAGGATTTTTCTCGTTCTCTAAACAACGTTTCGGCTGTTGTGGGGGTTCTTCTGCTGATGGTACCAACTTATTTCATTACCATGTCCGCCCTGCGGTACGACGCTCCTGGCTTGCAATTCTTCAATAGCCCCATTCTCATCCTCGGGACTCTGGCAATCGCATTCGCGCTGAACGCACGATCTGTTCTTTCGCTGAAGCTCGAACCGGAGAAGCCGCCTGTATTGAAGATTGCTGTGTCGCTGCGGGTATGGAACCTCGTAGAAATCATGATTGTATTGTTTCTCTTAGGTGCGTTGCTCACGTACGCGTTCGTAGAGAATTTTGCGCCACGCTAATCAGATAAGCGATGGCAGGAGCGCCGTTGGATGCCATCTCGGATTAGCGGGAGATACATTCAGAAGGAGGAATCAAATGGCGGAATTCATGCCACACTTTGCTCCAGTCGTCGTGCTCCTATTCCTTGGCACGGTCTTGTTGCTCGGCGTCAGCTTATTCGTGATGCTCTTTGGCGCGGTGCGGCGTTCTTCATTCCTCGCAAAACTGGGCGCAGGTGCGGCGAGCACGATAGCCACCGGATATTTCGTGCTTTTGAGCGCAGTCTCGTTCGCAAGCCGCGAAGAAGTCCTGCCTGCCGGCGGGTGGAAGTATTTCTGCGAAATAGATTGCCACCTCGCGTACTCGCTGATCGCTACACAAACGGCCACTGCGCTGGGGCCGGAGTTGCAGCAGATTTCTGCGCGAGGAGAATTCGTCGTGGTGCGAATCAAGACCTGGTTTGACGAGCGCACCATCTCCGCCCATCGCGGGAATGGACCGCTCACACCGAACAGCCGCAAGGTCGTGCTGGTCGACGCTACCGGGCGAAGCTTCGCGCCGTCGCTGGAAGGTCAGATGGCCTGGGCACGCCTCAATGACAACTCCACACCTCTTACGCAGCCGCTGCGGCCTGGCGAGTCCTACACGACCGATTTCGTTTTCGATGTCCCCAAGGATGCGCCCAAACTACGGCTCCTGATAACGGAGGATGATCCCGAAACGCGTTTCGTGATTGGTCACGAAAACAGTTTCCTGCACAAAAAGATTTACTTTGGCCTCGATGCGGTGCGGGCTTTGGTAGACAGCCTCGTCGTGCCAGGTGTTTGAGCGGCACAAAACGTATAGAAAGGTGATGCCATGGAGAACATATACAAACAGCCAGGATTATTCCAATTGCGAGCCATGGCCATCTGGGAATGGTTGATGGTATTGCCCGCCACGCTGCTGCTGGCCGCAGCGCCATTACGCATGCTTCAACCTCGTCAGTACGAACCCGCGCGCACAAGCTGGATCATCTTTGAATGGACGATGACGCACGTCTCGCGGCTTGCAGCAGCTGTCCTTTTCATCGGGATGCCAGGAGTTGTGGTCGCAGCCGGTTGCGCCGCACTCTTGCGGAACTGGCGTCAGGATCAGGCGTTGCGTCATGACGCGACCATGGCATTTGCGATCCTGCGACGCCATTTTGCGTTTGGCTTGCTGGCGGCTGCTGTGCTTCTTGCAGGAACAATTCTCGCGGTCGTAGCGATTCACGTGGTCACGGACTGAACCCGCCCCCCGACAAGATAGTGTCTTGGAGGAGCCGAAGTTCATTCGGTGCGGCGCGCTCCTGGATGGAACGAAAAACCCCGAACCCCAGCTAACTTCCGCTGGCTGGGGCCCGAGGTCAGAGATGATCCGGTTATCCCTTCACGGGGATGGTTGCCGGCTTGGCGAGCTTGAACGTCAACTTACTCTTGGCGGCGAGTAGGGTTACGTCCTTGTTCGTTTTGGACTTGTCGGTGTTCTTGGCATTGTTTTTGGGCTGGCTCTTCGGTCCAGTGATCGAATTGGTGTCCAGCGGATAAGATTTCCCGTGGATTACGACCGAAGCGAGCGTCACCTTCAGCTCGTTCTTCCTGACTTTGACGATGCGGCAGGTTACTTGGGTGCCCTTGGGAATCACCGTCTTTCCATCCACCTTGATCGGCTCGGTTAGGCTAGCGGCAAAGGTGTCACCGACCTTGTTCTTGTCGGTGGCTAGCGTTTGCCTTGCCGCCGCGCTGATCGCCGTGCCCTTCGGCAAGGTGATCATGGTCATCGGCTCGGCTGCTTTGACTACGACGGCAGGTTTTGCTGCATCCGGTTTCTTGGCGACAGCCTTGTTACCGGCCTTGTTGCTGGCCTTGTTCGTAGCTTCGTTCGAGCAACCGGCCACAGTTAAAACGGCGGCCCCTGCCAGGACGAGCCAGAGGTTTCGATGGGCTTGCGAGTTGAACACTTCACACCTCCAAAGGGGTACCCTTGGGGGAATGGGATGAGGTGGCTGGTTGGGCCCTTTCCCCGATTACAAATCAACGGCGAGACTCTGGGTTACCCTGCTTGCCTAAATCGTACAAATTCCAACAGATGGCGTCTCTGGGCATTTGTGACAGGCGTTTCCTTCCCGGCACCGGCCAAACGGCCAGTAGCTGGTTCCACGCCGGCTTGCACGGTCCGAGACCGAGGACCCGAATGGCAGGCTGAGAGTATGTTCAGCGTGCGGTTCCTCCGTTTTTTTAACGGAGACGGCAGGCTAACTGCCATAAAATGAATAGCTTGGTAATACTGGCGCGAAGCGCACCTCGGCCAGACGTTCCTTGTTCTCCGGTCGTCTATACGTCAGGAGCCAGGAATGGGAACTATGGGACTTGCGCTGCCTTGGAAGGCTAGAATCTCTTCCGTGCCGCGCGAACGGGGGACGCGAGTGGAACCTTCCCAGCACTTTGCCGGCGGCCCCCACCCAGCCGCCGTGGATGCCCAGAGCGAGGATGCCGCACTGGCCGCTGCCTGCCGGTCCGGCGATCTGCGCGCCTACGAACGTCTGTACGCGACGCATGGCGCGCGCATGAAGAACCTGGCGCGGAATCTTCTTGGCAATCCCATTGACGCCGAAGACGCGGTGCAGGAGACGTTTCTGAAAGTGCATCGCAGCATCGGGGGCTTTCGCGGGCAGTCAAGTTTTTTCACCTGGACCTATCGGATCCTGATGAACACTTGTTACGACGCACGGCGCAGCCGGTTGCGTAAGAAGGAAGTCGCGAACGAGGATTCCGAGGAGACGCCGGGACTGGAGCCCCGCGCGCCGGGAGCACATCCCACACTCCGCATGGCGCTGGAGCGCGCGCTGGCAAAGCTTACGCAACACCAGCGCGATGTTTTTCTCTTATACGAGGTCGAGGGATTTCGTCATGCGGAGATCGCCGGGATGCTGGAGATGACGGAGACGGCTTCGAAGAACACGCTTTTTCAGGCGAAGAAGAGTCTTCGCCAAATGCTAGAACCGCCGCGTCGTAGTGCGGCGGAGTCACGGTGAACGACGATGAATGTCACTTGTAGCGATCGAGAGCGGATTTTTGAGGACGGCACGTCCGCCGAATGGGCGGCTCTGGGGGCGCATGCCGCTTCTTGCGCGTTGTGCGCGGAAGAGGTTCGCGCCTGGAAGGCGCTGAGTGTCGCGGCGAAGGAGCTGCGCGACTACTCAGATAGTCCCTCGTTCTGGCCGCGGATTGAACGCGCGCTTGCCGAAGAAGCGGCGCAACGGGCCGGGCTGCGCCGTTGGTTCTCGTTCTTTTCAAACCTTTCCATGGGGTGGCAAACGGGTCTAGCCGGCGCATTCGTTCTGATTCTGACTGTCTCAACAGGCTGGATCTTTATCGGAGGTCCTTCCCAGGGGGTCGGTAACGGCGATCAATCACTTTTGAAGAGCAGCGCTCTGAAGGAAGTGGAAAGCGCGGAAACGGCGTATGAGCGGGCGATCGACAAACTCGCCGCACAGGCCAGGCCACAACTCGACAGTCCCGCGACGCCACTGCTCGCGAATTACCACGAGAAATTGGTGGTTCTCGATAGCGCTATCGCGGATCTCCGGGCGCAAGCCGGATTGAATCCATCGAATGCGCAACTGCGCTATCAACTGCTGGCCAGGTACCAAGAGAAGCAGCACACGCTGGAAGAAGTCTTGGAGGCAAGACAACGATGAACCGCACCCAGTCCATTTTTCGGAGGAGATTCCTGCATCGAGCGGGGCTGCTCTTCGCGGGGCTGCTCTTCGCGGCAAAGCCGATGCTCGCCGCAAATTCCGGCCAAGAACAAGTTTCAAGGGATTTTCAGCAGACGGTGGCGCTCGGCGCCGGACAGTCCGTGCGCATCGAGCACAAATTCGGCAGCGTCAGGCTGCATGGTGAGTCCGGCCGCGACGTCAAGATTTCAGCCACGATTCGGGCTCAGGCCAGTTCGCGCGAGGAAGCGGAGTCCTTCGCGCAGAAAATCAAAATCGAAGTTCTGCAAACGAGTGAAGGAGTGCACATCAAGACGATCTATCCTGAAGATGAGAAGAGATGGTTTCACTCCAGCAAGAACTCTTCCTGGTCCGTCAGTTACGACATTGGGATGCCTTCTGAAGCATCGATTACCGTGCGGAACAGTTTTGGAGGCGTTGAAGTGACAGGTGTTCGCGGCGCTGCGGATATTGAGAACGGCTACGGAACGTTAATCGTCCGTGACGCTGGCACCGGCCGATGGACGAACGCGTTTGGCAGCATTGAACTCACGGGAGCCGCAGGAAATGTCTCGGTAAGCGACCATAACGGCTCCGTACAAGTTGCGGACATAAAGGGCGCTCTGGAAGTCCGCAACCGGTTTGGAAGCATCACCACCCGGAATATTCAAGGCGCCGCCACAATTACAGGGGGCAACGGCACGGTTACGTTGAGCGATGCCGCCTCGGCAAATATCACGACTTCTTTCGGAAGTGTCGAGGCGCGCAATATCCGCGGCGACCTCCTGGTCCGCGACAACAATGGCAACGTCGAGTTTTCCAACATTGGCGGCGCCGCTGACATCACCAACAGTTTTGGCAATGTGACTTTTTCCGAGGTGCGAGGCCGCGTGAATTGCGTCACCAACAATGCGCGCGTACAGGGCAGGTCGGCCCTGGGGACGTCCGTGACGATTCGCGATTCCTTCGGCAACATAGAGCTGGACACCATCACCGGGGCGCTTGACGCGGAAACTTCCAACGGCAAAGTGCTGGTGCGCGATGCGCGCGGGACAGTGACGCTCAAGTCCTCCTTTGGCGCTATCGAAGCTTCAAACATTCCGAAGGGAATTCGCGCCGTCACCGGTAACGGCGGAATCACGCTCACAGACATTGGCGGAGACACGTTTGCAAAGACGAGTTTCGGCAGTGTGCTGGCCGAGCGCATTGGTGGAAGTCTGACGGTGCAAAACAGCAATGGTTCGGTGACAGCGCGAATGGTGAAGGGCGAGGCCATCGTGAATACTTCATTTGCGGGCGTTACGCTGGACGCCATCGGCGGGCGAATTACCGTGGACAATCAGAACGGTGCAATCTCTGTGACGGCCATGCGACCGGCCAGCGGTTGCCGGGACATTTCGCTGAAGACATCGTTCTCATCCATCCGTGTGCGCGTTCCGGAGGGCTTGGGCTACAACCTCACGTCGAGGACGTCTTTCGGCCGGATTTCCTCCGAGTTGCCTGTCACTTCGACGGGCAGCATCGGCGGCGATACATTGAACGGGGCCATCGGCTCGGGCGGATGCCAGCTTCAGCTCACGGATTCGAACGGAAGCATCGAAATCGCCAAGGCCCTTTGATCGTGTGCGGCATCATTTCGCGGCTCGCCGCGCGCGATCCATCGCGAACGCTTTGTTCAGGACCCGTGTTGCGGTCTCGGTGAGGTGAAATCGAACGAGTTCCTCCTCGCTTGCGAAGGCCACATCGGTTACATCGCTGCCCGCACGGGGCTCGCCGCCGAGGCGTTCACAAAGATAATCGGCAATCACGAAGTGGAATCGCGGTCTACCTTTCACTTCTACACCCGTTGCTGCCCCATCGGTAAGGAAAATCCGGTCGAACACTTCAATCAGCTCGAGGACGCGAACCTCGATTCCTGTTTCTTCCAGCAATTCGCGAGCGACGCCTTCTTCTAAACTCTCACCTAGCTCCAAAGTTCCACCCGGAATGGACCATTCGCCGAGCAACGGTTCGCTGCCGCGGCGGATTAACAGGGTACGGCCCTGATCGATAATCACGCCTCCGACGCCAACCACTGGCCGTTCGGGATATTCTCTGGAAGAGGCCATTTCGGATGATCCTTCCGCCTGCGAAGGGATGCCCTTCAAAGCAGTGTTACCATGCACGGGAGTTGACTTCATATGCCGCGGTATATAATACGCTGCACAGTGGCGGGCACGGTCCTCGTACCGCCACTTTAGAGACAACTTTACGGAGGGTGGAGCCGTGATCCGTTGCCCTGAATGTTCCGCCGAGATCGATGTCGACGAAGACGAAGTCGAAGAAGGCGAGATTCTGAGCTGTCCTGAGTGCGAATCCGAACTCGAGGTTTCGCAGACGCATCCCGTCCACTTGAATCTTATCTCCGACGACCTGGACGAAGAGGACGACGAAGACGAAGAAGATAAGACCGGGGAAAATGGCGACCTGATCGACGACGAGGATGACGAGGAAGATGAAGAAGAAGACGAAGAGTAACCAGGCAGGCGTATGCCGCCTGGCATCCTACTTCGCCCGTGCCGCCATCTAACTTTCTAAGGAGCAATCGAATGCCCCGCCCGCAGTGGATTTCGATTCTCTGCACGGCAGCGCTTGTCGCTTCCTTCGGCGCGTCATTTGCACAAGCCCAGGAACCCACGCCAACACCGTCTGGTCCCGCCAGCACTTCGCAGGCTCCCGCAGTCTCAACCAGCAAGCCAAGCAAGAAGAGATACAGCCACGCAAATGACTTCCTGATTCATGGAACCGTGTTTACGGAGAAAGCTTTTTCTTTTCCTGGCGTGCAACTTCGCATCCGAAGGGCCGGAGAAAAGAAATTCCGATGGGAGAGCTACACGAACTCTCGTGGGGAATTTGCAGTCCGAGTGCCTCAGGGCTCAGACTATGAAATGGTGGTCCGCGCAAAGGGGTTCGCAGAGCAGACACGCGCCATCGAGGCAAAAACCGGCGGAAACGAGCAAAACGTAGTGTTCCGCATGCAGCCAACGGGAGACAAGGGATGAATATGCGGCGACGCATCTGTGGTCTGGCGCTGATTCTCACAGTGTTTGCGGGCGTTGGGATCGCTCAGGACAAGAAGCGCGAAGCTCAGCTCCGCACTGTCCGCGGCGTGGTGTCGGACAAGTCCGATAGCCCTCTTTCCGGCAGTGTTGTTTTTCTCAAGAATGTGCGCACCAATTCCGTCCGGAGCAGTTACACCGATGACACCGGCAGCTACCGTTTCAGCGGACTGGATCCGAATACGGATTACGAACTCCACGCAGAGAAAGAGGGCGCCAAATCCCCCACTCGCACGGTCTCCAGCTTCGACAGTCGCAAGGACATCGTTCTTAATCTGAAAATCGACAAGAAAAAGAGCTGAACTCCATTCCCTCCCCTGGAGTCAGCTATATCCGCGAGCTGCACGGAAATGCGCGCGCTTGATCCAGGCCGAGAGCCAAATGTGCCCAAATCATTGCTTCTGGCGACATGGGAGTAAAACCATTTCTTCGCATGGCGAATCTAAGGTGGAACTGCGTCATTTCTCTGTTCCGGGAATACAAATCCTCTGGGAGACAATTCGTGTGGTCATGAGCAGACAAATTGGGGTGCAGCGCCAAATCGTGCTTTTATTCATCATTGGACAATTGTGTGCCGTTCTGCCGGCGCTGGCACAGCAGCAAGAGACCCAACAGCCTGTCCCGGCCCCATCTGATCCGCAAACAGCAAACACGAAAGACGGGAAGGAAAATAAAGACAAATCCGGACAGACACTTGGGAAGAGCAAACTGGAAAAAGAAACAGGAACTGTTAACGATCGTATTTTCGAAGTGCTCCCGAACTACGGGACAGTTGAAAACGCTGGTGAACTTCCCCCGCTTACTTCCGGTCAGAAATTCAGATTGGCGACTGCGGGCGTATTCGATTGGGGCGCCTATCCATTCAACGGTGCCCTCTCTGCCATAGCACAGGCAAAGAATGATCCAAAAGCGTGGGGACAAGGATGGGACGCCTACGGGAAACGTTACGGTGCGTCCTTTGCGGACAACAGCATCGGTACGTACATGACCACGGCGATCTTCCCAGTTTGCTTCATGAAGATCCGCGCTACTACCAGCTGGGAAGAGGACGCTTTGTTCACCGCGCCTACCATGGCATCAACCGGCTTTTTGTGACTCGAACGGATTCTGGGCATGATCATTTCAACTATTCGGAATCAATCGGCAATGCCGTCGCTGCAGCAATTTCAAATATCTACCATGTCCCGGAGGACCGGACTGCTTCGCGCAATGCATCCACTTTTGCCTTTCTGATTCTGTATGACGGAATGAGCAACGAACTGAAGGAATTCTGGCCGGATATTCGCCGCAAGGTGTTTCATAAGAACACGCCATAGTTCAGCCTGACCTACTGCTAGCAAGGGACCCTGCGCCGTATTGGCGCACCGGTAGGTAACTTAGGCACACATGCGAAAATATCGCGCAACTGCGACGGGGCATAGGGCGTCGAACCATCAAGTCGAGTGTGGAAAATTCTGCCTTCGTCGCAAAACGCATTTTTCAACCTTGGAGATTGACCGCAACGAAAATGAAAATCGCTCGAGGAATTGTGGTCCACGTTTGCTGCGCGATTTCCATCGCGTTGGTTCTGTTCGTATTTCCGACTCTGGCTCGGCAGTCACAGGGTACAAATTCAACCACTGCCAAGGCCTCGGTGGCCGGCAGGATCACCGCCGTATCCGGAGAGGGGGCAACCAACGTTCTTCCTGGAGTCACCGTAAAATTGACGGGTCCGTCCGTGGTACCAGCACCGCAATCGACGGTGACCGATGCGGAGGGGCATTACGAGTTTACGCAGCTTGGCGCCGGAACCTACACACTGGAAGCCAGTGCCGATGGCTTCAAAACATGGTCCGCCACGATAACGTTCGGAGCAAATCAAGCCCTTGTCAAAGACATCGTTCTGCAGATTAGTTCCGTCAATCAGCAGGTTGAGGTTCAGGGAGAAGCCGCCGAAATTGCCACGCAGAACGTAGCAATCACTGCCACGGTCAACACCGATCAATTGGAGAGCCTGCCTTTGCCGACTCAGAAATTTACGGAGGCTTTGTCTCTAATACCGGGCGTCGTTCGGACCTACACGGGTAAGCTGACGTTCAAGGGCCAGGCGGAAAGCCAAGGAATGCTCGTGGTGGACTCCGCGGAAAACGTGGACCCTGTTTCGGGTAGCTTTTCGATTCCCATTCCCGTCGACATCATTCAATCCATGACCGTTTATAGTTTGCCGGAGAGTTCCCAGTACGGAGGTTTCACGGGCGGTCTGACAACCATCGAAACGATGCCTCCCTCAGGCACATGGGAATACAAGCTGCGGGATTTTATCCCGGCGTTCCGGGGGAAAAACGATAGCCTCGTGGGACTTGCCAACTGGACTCCGAGATTTGAGTTCGGTGGCCCGCTCATCAAGAACAAGATGAATTTCACCGAAGAGGTTACCTACGAATTGCGGAAACAGCCTGTGCGAGGGTTGTCGTTTCCCGTGAATGAGATCAAAACGCGAAGCTTTACTTCTCTCACCAACGTTCAGGTGATTCTATCCCCTCGGCACGTGCTGAATTTCAATGTCAACACTTTCCCTATGGAACTCGACTTTTCCAACATCAATGCGTTGATCCCGCAAACCGCGTCCACGAGCTATGGCCGAAGCGGCGTATCAGCAGGGTTCTCCGATTCGTATCAGTTTGTCTCAGGAGCCGTACTGAACACCATGGTTCGGTACACATTTTTCGACAGTAATGCCCAGGGACAGGGACCCGCCAACATGGAAATCTCCCCCGAAGGATGGGGCGGCAATTACTTCAATCGTTGGAACCGTAGGGCCAACCAATTGGAAGTGTTGCCGGCGTATCAGCTATCGGCGAAGTCTTGGCAGGGTAGCCATGAAGTGAGGTTTGGGGCCGACATCCTATATCGCAACTATGACGGTAGCAGCATTTCCCATCCGATTGAACTCCTTGCCCAGGATGGCACGGTCTCTGAGCGAATTGATTTTCAAGGCGCGGGCCTGTTGAGCGCAACGGACACGGAGGTGGCTGAATTCATCCAGGATCGTTGGACGCTGAACGGTCACTTGACGCTCAACTATGGAGGACGTTTGACCACGCAATCCATCGGCCGCACTGCCGCATTCGCTCCGCGCATCGGCGCGGCCTATTCGTTGAATGGTGGAAACACAGTAATTCGTGCCGGCGCTGCCGAGGTTTACGGCCACGTCCCGCTGCTGGCCGCAGAGTTCACCAACAATCAGGAGCGCGTGCTCAGCTTCTTCGATTCTGCCGGTGCCCCGATAGGCCAGCCCATAGGTCTGGTAAATTCCTATCTTCTTTCAGGCGCACCCCCAAGTACGCCTGGGACCCCGAGCGACCCTGGGTCGAGTCCTCGGACTTTCAGTTGGAATGTCGTGCTGGAACACCAATTCCGCAAAAATCTTAACCTCCGGGCTAGCTATCTTGACAGCCATACCGTGGATCTCTTTCTTCTGGATCAGCTGGTCGACATGGCCAGTGGAAGCGGCTTATTGGCGGTGAGGAACACGGGAGTTTCAAACTACCGCCAGGCTGATGTCACCGCACATTATCGCTTTGGTAGCCGGGCCGACATGAGCCTGTCCTACACTTGGAGCCGTGGGCGTGGTGACCTCAACTCGCTCTCGGATACTCTTGTTCCATTCCAGGTTCCGGTAATTCGACCAAATGTCACGGGCATCCTGTCTTCGGACGTTCCCCATCGCATGGTGGCGTCGGGATTCTTCCGCCTTCCCGGGAAGATGGTCATCAGCCCGGTGGCCGACGTGCACTCGGGATTGCCATACTCCAATGTGGACGTTTTGCAAGACTATGTCGGTGTGCCCAATAGCGAGCGTTTCCCCGTGTATTTCTCTCTCGATGTAAGACTGTACCGGGAGTTTGGCTTCCACATACCGCGAACGGAGCGTTCCAAAACTCACAAGGTCCGCCTTGGCGTGTATTCGACCGACCTCACCAACCGCCAGAACCCGCACGACGTATTCAGCAACATTACGTCTCCCTTCTTTGGTCAGTTCGCGGGCTTTCAGCGGCGGTACACCGGCCTCGTACTGGACCTGGTCCAGTAATCGTCGCATTTCCGTTGATGTAGTTGGGCGCTACGATAAGCGAGTGTATTAGCCCGGCACCGGAGCCAACACTTGCACGGCCCTGGGTACCAATTCGATCTCCACGGGGGTTGATCCAATGATCTCGCCGTCTCCATGGAACGCAGTTGTCTGATGCGTTGTAAGCCGCACCTTCTTCACCTGCCAGCGCTTCAAGCGTGGAGTTCGAACTTCTCCGCTTCCCATCAGTCGCGGTAGTAGACGCATAACCCCCAAAGCGCCGATATCTTCGATTAGAACAACGTGCAGCCAACCGTCATCAACTGTCGCTCTGGGCGCTAACCTCACACCAGCTCCGTAGGTCGGTGAATTCAGCACTGCCGCCAGCAAGGCATTCGCCTCCCATGAGGGAATATCACTCTCCGGAAAGTCGACACGCATTGTGACAGGCACGAACCCCACTAACGCTCGCAGGGCTGACACGATATAACGCAACCGACCGGGAAGCCAGCGGTACGCGCCACTCGCGTAGCGCGCGGCCTGTGCGTCTAGTCCAATGCCTCCTCCGCCGGCATACAGACGCGTTCGACCCTCAGCCGTGCGTACTCGCACAAGATCCACAAAACGTGGATGGCCACAGAGGATGGCTTCCGTCGCTTTTAGCGCATCCGCTGGCAAACCGAGCGCGGTGGCAAAATCATTTCCTCCTCCGACGGGAAGCACACCCAAGATCACATCGGCTCCCCAGGCGGCATTGGCCAGCGCCTGAAATGTTCCGTCGCCACCGAGCGCAATTAGGGCTTGCCGTCCTTGCAAAATGGCGTCTTGGGCTGAGGACTCGAGGTCCGCTGCACAGTTCGACATGACGAACTGCGCGTCCACGTGGAACGATTCGAATAGTTTCTGGATTGGTGAAAGGCAAGAGCGTGCACGGCCTCCGCCAGCTACGGAGTTGACAAATACGGTGACAGAAGATTCGCGCAGAATGCTGGGAGCTCCTGCGCGATCACTCATCGAGATGCTTCCCTAGAATCATTCAGGCGCTTCTCGAGGCGCTAGTATTGCGGCTGCTTGACCATTTCATTGCCGCAGAGAGTTCAGCATACTAACCTCCGCACCCACCCAGGCCGAAGCTGGAATGGCACGCTAGCGTGTCCGGACTTGATAACAAGCTTGCGTTGGCGACACTCGTCCGGGACAGCCGTGGGCACCACCGTCGTACCGGCTAATCACCATGGCTCCAGCGCCGGACTTCAGTGCCGCATCCGGATCGATGAGAAGGCCAAGAACTGGTGCCGGCGGGGGGAATCGAACCCACGGCCTAGGGATTATGAGACCCTCGCTCTACCACTGAGCTACGCCGGCATGAGGCCGCCCTTTATGCTACGGATTCGGCTGCAAAGGTGTCAAGGCGTTCTGCGCCCGTTGCAGATCGGTCCACGGCGGACCGGCCGCGGACGTGCAAAGAGGATGTAGCTCAAAAGCAAGTAACTGGAATCGTGCGGGCCCAATCGAGCAGAAGAAGCGCTCAGTCGCATTCATCCGAAACGCAAGCCAGTTTTCATCAACCCGCAGACCAGTTAGTCCTATAATCCTTAGTACCAGGGTACTGTTGACCCGAACAGTCGCAAAACCTATCCTGGACGGGATCGGACACTGTCCCACCTATCAGGGTAGGCGAAAGCTTATCGAAACGACGGGACGGGAAAGTGTGTATCGTTTCGTAACAGGCTCGACTCTTGAGCTGCTTGACATTGCTACACTAAGGAATACAATGCCACCGGGGTAATTTATACTCGGAGGCACAATGTCACGCAAACTCACGGTTGTTTTCCTCGCCATGCTCGTCCTGGTCGGGGCTATGAGCCTGAAAACGGTAGTCGTCGCGCATGGCGATGGCTCCGTAATTATGGCAAACGGTGGAGCTCCAGCTCCTCCGGTGCCTTGGAAGAACGGTGGCGCTCCGGCTCCTCCAGTACCTTGGAAGAACGGCGGCGCACCTGCTCCTCCGGTGCCCTGGAAGTAGTTCAACACGGCCGAGTCTGACTCGGCGTGGACCAGGGCGCGTGGAAAGGCAAACGTGCTCGGTCCTTTCGAATGCTTTGTTTGGTTGCTCTGCACTCTTCTTGAGGCAGGCGTGGTGGTGTGCGCGCTCAGGACCCGTTCGTTTCGGCGTTATTTCCTCCTAAATGTATACATGGGGCTCTCCTTCCTGGTGAGTGTTGGTCGCTACCAGGTTCTCAGCCATTTTGGAGTGGACTCCTTGGAGTACGCGTACTTCTATTTTTACTCCGATGCATTGCTCACCATTGGTCTGTATTTTGCACTTCTTAGCCTATATTCCCTCGTCTTTGATGAGATGAAGGCGGAACGGTATTTGCGACTGGGAGCATTTCTCCTGCTTGGGGCCACGGCCTGGTTCTCCTACGAAATCGTGAACCAATCCACTCACCGGATGTTGACGCATTTCGCCTTTGAGCTGTCGCAGAACCTTTATTTTGTTGGTCTGGTCCTCACCTATGTTCTTTGGGGAGCCATCTTCAAGCTCCGGGAAAGCCGCACTCGCTTGATTCAGTTTGTCTTAGCGCTGGGTATCTATTTCAGCGCTTTCGCCGCGAACTATGCTCTCCGGAACTTGTACCCCAACCTCCAGCCTGTCTGGCATTTCGTGACGCCAGTACTTGGGTGCATCTTGCCTGCGGCATGGTTGTTTGCGTTTCTGCGAGTGCCGGAAGAAGCGCGGCTGGTCCCCGCGCGCCTCGCCGTGGTGCCTCGATGACGGCCAGCATCATTTTCGTAATCTCCGTTGCGGCCCTGCTGCAGTTTTTCATCTCTTATTGCCGCTCTTTGATTGCTGCGTCCTCGAAGCAGGTTCTCTCGCCCGAAGTGAAAGACGTTACCGGCATCCAAAAGTTCGCTTCCGGCGAGGATTTCAACCGTGTAATGCAGCTTCTGCAGCTGTGTCCGGAACGCCCGGAAGACCGCAACAGCGTCCAGGCGATCGGCGCTTATTTCAAGATCTTGAATTTCCTGCGTTCGACGGTTGCCCGGATTGTTCCTTCTATGCAAGCTTGGACAGAATTGGAACGCGGACACTGCGCGTACTTTGCCGCAGTTGCTTTGGAACGCCGCATCTCTTTCAGCCGGGATATGCTCGCGCAGCAAATGGACGCCTGAAACTTCGTTCCTAGTCTTTACCGCCCCGCCACGCGCTTGTTTCTTTCGTTACCTTCCCTCTACTTTTTCTGGTTGACATTTCGAGATAATGCTATTCTTAAAAGCGTTCCCTCCTCACCGGAGTGGAAGCGTCCGCAGCGCAAAACTAACCGGTGACTAAAACTTGCTCGCAGTGTGGCGCAGTATTGCCCTCGGGCGTACGCGCTTGTAATTTTTGCGATTCATCCTTTTCCGTTGGCCCTTCTATCTGGGAGGAACCCTCGGACATCCCCACGGCGTCGAATCTTGCGTCGAATGCCGGTTTTGGTTCTGCCGGCATCGATTCATTCGAGCGGCTCGCCGTCATCTCGCATAATTCGGAGCAAAAAGAACCTAGCTGGCGGGGTGAACTCTCACAACGTCTCGAGACTTATCGCACACGGCGTAAGAGGCCTGTGGCAAACGAGGCTCAGTCTCAATTCTCTTTCGATGATCATTCGGGCAAGACACGGCCGCATACTGCGGCTGTAGTTGCGGGCTCTTCTGGAGCCGCTGAGGAAGATTTTTCCTTCACCATCGCTATCGGCCGCTCTGCGAATAAGAGTGCCCTCGAAGAATCACGAATGCTGATTGATGTTTCTCTGCCCCCGGATTCAGGGACTGGTTCGCGAACCCCGGATGTAGAGGACCAAAGAAAATCATTGCCCGGTCTTCATCCGCTGGCTTCCATCGATGATAGGCGCCGCGCCGCGTTGTTCGATCTCTTCTGCCTGTTATTTGCCTACGGTGGATTCCTGATGCTCTTCGGCTCTCTCGGCGGCCAATTCACTCTGAGCAGGCTGAGCGCCGCTGTTTACTTCGCAACTTTTGCCATTGTCTATCTGCAATATTTCGCGCTCTTCACCACGTTCGGTGGCACGACTCCGGGAATGATGCTGCGAGGATTGCAGGTCGTCAGCTTTTCCGGGGAGCCGCCTACGCCCAGGCAAATGCTGCTGCGCAGCGCCGGCTACATGCTCTCTGCCGGGACTTTTTTCCTAGGCTTCCTTTGGGTCATGTGGGATGAAGACGAGCTCACCTGGCACGACCGGCTCTCGCGCACCTATCTTAGCCCGGTGCAGACTCTTGCCGAATTTGAAAATTCAGGAGTAGCGCCCAGCCGATAAATTGTTTGAATGACTCTGGGAATGCCGTGGGTGTTGTATTCTTGCGGCAACCTACATCGCGCTACACTCATTGGCTATGCGGATAATCGCCTGAAGACTGCGTTCTACATCCGTCTCCGTGGTCGCCCAGGATGATACACTAATCCGCATCGCGGTCTTTCCTCGCCAGACTGTTCCTCCGCACCAGCAGGTTCCGTCTTCCTGGATACGCCGAATCACTTCTCGTGTCACTTCGGGGCGGCCAAAGGACACCAGCACCTGATTGATCACGGCGTCGTTCAGCACTTCGAAGCCGCCCTCTTTCAACCCTTGGGCAAACCGTTTTGCGTGGCCACACGTTCGCTCAATCAGCGAGCATAGCCCCAAGCGGCCGAGAGACTTCAACGCCGCCCACAACTCCACACCCCGCGCGCGCCTCGAGGTCTCCGGCGTGTGATGCATAGGCTCGCGGCGCGAACCAGGCTCGAGATATGCCGCAGTGAGTCCCAGGGAGGCACGCAGCGCAGTCCCATCTTTGACAATGGCCAGGCCGCTGTCGTAGCCGACATTGGGCCACTTATGTGCGTCCGTGGCCCAAGAGTCTGCCTGGTCGAATCCTCGCGCCAAATATTCATACTTGGGCGAGATTCTGGCCCACAATCCGAACGCGCCATCGACGTGCACCCAGGCACTCTGTTCTCTAGCCGCGTTGCAGATTTCCACCGCGGGATCGAATGATCCTGTATTCACATTGCCAGCTTGTATGCAAACAATCGTCCGCTCTGATAGCCGCGGCAACTTATCGGCACGCATTCGCCCTTGGCCATCTGCTTCGACAATCGTTACGCGTTTCCTTCCAAATCCTGCCAGACTCAACGCCTTCAGTATCGACGCATGCACTTCCGCGCCCACGACGACGTCGATTGGCGGCGCACCGAACATTCCGTCGGCTGAAACATCCCATCCAGCGCGCGCTGAGAGTGCATGGCGTGCCGTGACGAGCGCCGTAAAATTCGCCATCGTGGCGCAGCTGACCAGTCCTCCCTCGCATTCTAGAGGTAATCCAAGTGCCTCACATACCCAGCGAACAACAATTTCCTCCAATTCCGCCGCGATGGGAGACATCACGCGCAATGCTGCATTCTGGTTCCACGCCCCCGCCAGCCAATTGGCGGCCAGCGCCGCGGGAACCATTCCACCATTCACGAAACCAAAGTAACGCCCGCCGGTCGTCGCCACTGTGGCTGCCGAGCCAATTTCGTCGAGCCTTTTGATTACGGCCGTTGGGTCGCACGGTGAAAGGGGAAATGGTTCGTGGAGTTCGGCAAGCGCAGCGAGCGCGGCTTCCGATGGGCCCACTCTGCGGCCTGCGACGTCTTGAACGTATCTTCGCGCCTTGTCTGCAGCAAGACACAGCAGGTCGTCGCTCTTGAACTGCACTTCTACTCCTGCGTCGGTCGCCATTCGAATTTTCCTTTCCCCTCCGGACGTGCCTCGCTGCACTCAAAAAAATTCGTGCGCGAGAGTCTTTCTTTTCGCCTGCGCAGGTACCTTATTCAGTTTTTGGTGGAATAAAAGAGCCGAATTGTCTGCTTACTTCTTCACGACCGCTTCATCGGAAGCGATCTTGCCGTCACGGATATGGATAATGCGGTGCGCATGTTGCGCAATATCGTGTTCGTGCGTTACAAGAATAATGGTGTTTCCCTGCCGGTACAGATTCTCGAAGAGCGTCATGATCTCTTCGCCGGTTTTCGAATCGAGATTTCCCGTCGGCTCGTCCGCCAGCACGATTGACGGAGAATTGACCAGCGCTCGCGCAACAGCCACGCGCTGCCTCTGGCCGCCAGAAAGCTCATTGGGCTTGTGGTTCATCCGGTCCATCAGGTCTACCCGCTCCAGCGCCTTCTTGGCTTTTTCGATACGCTCCTCCGCCGGCGTGCCATTGTAGATCAGAGGCAATTCGACATTGTGCAGTGCCGTGGCGCGTGGCAGCAGGTTGAAGGTCTGAAACACGAAGCCAATCTCTTTGTTGCGGATATAGGCGAGCTCATCATCATCCAGGTCGCTCACCAGTCTCCCTGCCAGCCAATACTTCCCGGAACTAGGCGAATCCAGGCAGCCGATCAGATTCATTAGCGTGGACTTGCCCGACCCGGATGGCCCCATAATGGCCACGTATTCGCCCTTGTGAATTTCCACATCCACACCACGCAGCGCGTGCACTTGCTCAGCACCCATTTCGTAAACCTTGGCGAGCGCTTCGGTCTTGATCACTACGCCGGAGCCGACCAGGTCCTCCCGATATGAATCTGTGGCTGCTGTCTCGACTGGCATTCGAATCTCCCTCGTCCTTAGCTACGTTTCAGCTCTGCTGATCTTCCTGCTTCTTCGGTGCGCTGTTGTCCACCTTTACCTGAGCCTCGGGCTTCAGGGTGCGCAGTGCCTTGTAGCTACCGACGACGATTTCGTCGCCGGCTTTCAATCCCTTGGTGATTTCAATGTCAGTTACGCCGGCAATACCGGTCTCGACGGGCAGAAACACCGCCTTAGTTCCGTTGACCACAAACACGCCCTGCACTTCATCCTTCTTGGGATCGCCCGGCGCTGGAGGCGGCGGAGCTGCCAGCGTCACGCTGGAACTGCCTTGTTTCTTTGCATTCTTGGCGGCTTCTTCCAAATCCTTGCGCGTCCGTACCGCCAGCGCCTGAATAGGAATGGCCACAACGTTTTTCTTTTCAGCCGTCTTGATCTTGGCCGTGGTGGACAAACCGGGCCGCAGATTCTCCGGTGGACTCGCCAGCGTCACAACGACCTTGAAATCCTTTGCTTCCTGCGTGCTGGTCGTGGTCTGCGTCGTAGTCAGTCCGGAACTGCGCAGCACGGCCTGTGACCCGATCTCGGTTACTT
>WNFT01000066.1_pt1 | contig 68814 bp, 56 predicted proteins | sample 5400191 | NCBI WGS metagenome assembly WNFT01 (sample SAMN13153359, study PRJNA577476) | soil metagenome | isolation source: 80 cm saprolite under Madrone tree | place: USA:California | collected 2016-06-14 | reverse complement strand
GGTAGGTTTTGTAAGTCTTGGCCATGACTCACAAACTTGCACACACTTCTATTGGTTTCAACTGAATTCAACAAAACTCGAAATGAATTCTCGGACAGGCTCCTAGCTCGTCCCTTTCGGCGCTGCTGCGTAACCGTATGGGCTTCTGCGGCGGACTTTTCGGACGTGCCTCCTCTTTCGCTGTATCGTATGCGACCCACGTCTCTTCCGGGTTCACCCAATCGCCGTCCAGTAGGATCGTCCGCGCGTGGCAATTTTTACTCCCATTCCGTCAACGTCCCCCCCATTCGGCCATCTACACATGAACACCATGTTCCACTGCAGTTTCACGTTCTTTCAAGCGCTCAACGTGAGCATCACAATCTTGGCGCTTCAGAATGTATCTCTTGCCGAGCCGCGCAAACGGCATCCGACGCTTGCGGCACAATTCCTTCACGTACCAGCGCGTGGCGTGCATGTAGGCCGCAGCTTCCGAAATGTCGAGCCACGTGCGGGTTTGAATTTCTTCAGGCGACATCGATTGCGCACACTCCAACTCTGTCTATTCGTCGCCGACAGTAACTTCCGATTTGGCAGGCCAAAAGGGGAGCGGGTTCGCGGCATTCAAATTACGCTACGCACATTGCCAGAGTGCGGATTTTCCGACAAGTTGTCCCAGCGGCCAGATTATTTTGGTTCGCACGGTAGCTTCGCCGTTACAAGTTGCTCTTTTTGGCTGGCGAATCGCGCATCGTGGCGGAGAGGGCGCAGGTAACAAGAATGGCAAAAATTAATTTTGCGGGCTGTACTCGGGGCCAGCCGTGCGATCTCCACGGCTTGGCTCAGGCTGGGGAGCTTTTCGGGGTCGGTGATTTGTCCAGATGTCTGGACATTTTCGACGACTGTCACCGCATCAATGCGGTGACTTTTTTCGCCAACGTGTCAATAGCTATTTGGGGAGGCCAGAGTAAGGCTGGCCGTTCTCGGGAAAGAATGTATTTCGTTGCGTCAAATTCATTCAAATGATTTCAAAGACACTGAAATGCAAGAAGAAACTGACTGGCCATTCGCACAAAATGGACAGTCGAAAGACCGATAATCACGGCCAAGGAAAACCGCCCGTATAATGTAGGAGAGTTGGGCCAATGGGAATCCGTAACCGAAAAGTGACCTCCATCGACGCGGCGCGAAGTGCCACAGTGACAGTTCCGCCCGTTCCTGATGATTTGCGTCCGTTGCTACCGCGAGATGGGGCGGCTTAGTCGCCAACGTTTGCGAATTGCGCGAAGGTGCGCGAGGCTTTTCTGAGCGTTTCGGCTTTGCGCACATTGACTTTCGCCGCGTATCTCAAGATCGTGTCCAATTTTTTGTGTCCAACCCAAGCCATCACGTCTTGGGGAGCTACGCCATCACGTAGCCAGCGAGTGATCGCCGTTGCGCGAAATTTATGGTCATCCACGCGGCCAGTTACCTTCGCCCGCTTGGCTACGCGCTTCACAACTTTCAGCAGCCAGCGGTCGGGATAGCCGTTTCGGGATGGAAAGATAAGGTCGGACTTCTGATGATTGCCGTCCAACATGCGCTTAAAGAGTTTCTTTGTCAGCCACGAGGGTACGGGTACGTCGCGCTGCGAGCCTTCCGTCTTGGTTTTCCAGTTCTCTTTTGGCTGGACGGTCCATACGCTGTTTCTGAAGTCGATATCGCCATAAACTAAGTGGGCCATTTCACCATGCCGCAGAGCAGTGCACAAAAAGCAGTTCAGCAGCAGCCGTTCGTCGGTTTGGCTTGGCTCATGTTTTGGAGACTGCAATTTGGTGGGATCGATTTGCGAATGAGCGGCGCTCAACAGTGCTCTAATCTCATCCTCCGTATACTCTTCCGGCTCCCGCTCTGGACACGCGGGCCAGTCGTTTTTCTTGACGCCTGGTTTTACATTGCACCACTTCAAAAAAATCATAACGTACAGGAAATCGTTGTAGACGGATCGCCCGCTGAGTTTTTCATTCCGCAGATGCGTCTTGAAGGTGAGCATATCATCGCGGGTGATATCCTCGATGTTGACCCGCTTGCAGCATTGCGTGAAATATCGCAGAGCATTGGCGTAGGCCAGCGCCGTCTTGGGAGCTTTGTTCGCTTCCGTCTCCGCGTTGAAGAGCGCGATCTTCGTGGTCAGACGGTTGGAAGCACCCGCTGCTGTCAGTCCCGATGCCGCCGCGAATTTCTGTGCCTCGTGCTTTTCCGACTCTTGGCGAGCTTCTTCCAGAGTATCGCCCGCCTGCAGCCATTGGGTGCGGCCCCCCGCTGCCTCTCGCAAGTAAAAAGGCCCGGTCAGATCGGCAGGACGGCGACCACGGCCCATATTGACGCGAGCGTACCGCCACTTCCCTTCCTCGTTTTTCTGTCGGCTGTAGATGGATGCCATGTGGTCCCCTTTGCTACGTTTCCAATCTGCGGAATTGGCCGGGTTTTTGAATTTAATTCCTGCAAAAAGTGTAGCAAAAGTGTAGCAAGAAGTCAAGCCCCTCTGGGACCCGCATAAACATTGGCTGAAATGATGGCGGAAGCGTGTGGGAGTCGAACCCACCATTCGACCCGCGAAGGACCGAATCGCCGGCTTTGAAGGCCGGGAACGTCACCGGACGCTTTTCGCCTCCGCGAACAGTATAGTGAGCAGTTTGCAGACTCTCAAGGAAACGTCAGGCGCGCTGGGACGCAAGTGTAGCGGTCTGTTGAGTGCGGATCAAAGCGGCGACGAGGTCGTAGAGCGCCGGAGCTGTGCAGACTTCATAATAGGGATGCGAAGTGGCCCCGCCGACTTTTCCATCAGGAAGCAATTGTCGCGCGAAGGCTTTTCGTAAAACGAGCAGTTCCACGGACTCGCCGAGCGGCACTTCTCCATAAAATAAGGTGACGTTTTGCTTGCCCCAGGGCATATCAAGCTTCGTTTCAATGGTGTCGAGTGAAATTTCCTCGGAAAGCTTTTGAAAGCCTTCCTCATTAAGCTCGATGCCATTATGGTTGTAACGGACCAGGAATTCGTCTAACTCTTCCGCCGAAGCGCCTTCCATGGTGTTCAGAAACTGAAAAACCGAAAAGTGACTTTTCTGTCCGGCGAGCATGCGTTTCGCCAGTTTGGCGCAGCCGGAAAGACGGTCGGAAAGATTCAGCGCCTTCGAAATCATGATGCGCGAATCGCCGTCGGTCCAGTACGTGGGCGCGGAACCCTGGAAAGCAACTCCGAGGCCGAGTTCGAGCGAAGGAAGATTGCTGTCAGATGCGCGTTCGTTGTACGAGTTGCAAACGGCCAGAATCTGGCGCGAAAGAATACACGCTTTGGCGACCGGTCGCGCATAAGCTACGGTCGACTCCGTTTCGAAAATGGCCAGAATGATAGCATCACCTTCGATGAATACTTTCTTCGCCGAATAGCGGTCCAGAAGTTTTTTCACCGGCTCGTGCAAGTTCAGGCTGAAATGGGAAGCGGGGTTCAGTCCACGTGAGAGCAAATCCTGAGTCATGCGCGTGGAGCCGCGGACGTCCGACTTGATGATCACGTGCGAGATCACCTGGTCCTGATCCGGCGGGGCTTCCTCTGGAAGCACGCACTCGTACAGCCGATTGTTCAGGCGGGAGAGTTCGCGCGCTTTTTCTGTGGTTACCAGGTTGATGCGCTCCATGCAGGTGGTCAGATGCTCGGCGTCGCGCAGGTCTCTTCTTAGGCGCAGAAAGTCGCCGGCAAACCGCAACACGAACGCCAGTTTTTCGTCGCGGGAATAGCGGCGAATCTTCTTCGAAAGCTCCTCCACGGCCTTGAGCGATAATTTCTTCGCCGGCACGTGCTTAATGACCTGTTCGACTTGCTTCAGCTCCTCCTTCGAAACAAGCGCCTTGCGGAGCTGCTGCAAGTGCACGGGCGGACAGTAATCCGATGCGATGGGCTGAATCTCGTAGCTTGCCAGAATGTGGTAGAGGACTTCCTGGAGTTCGAGTCGATCGAGGAGCTGGGAGAGCAAGCGCGCGCGCACTGGCGCCTGCTCCTCTCCGGCGGAACTCACATCAAACAGGCGCTTGGCGTTCTCCGGCTCATTCAGATACTCGCCGAGTCTCCCGGCATGATCCTTCACGAAGAAATCGAGCTTCTGCCTGGCGGCGTCAATCTGCGGGCCCAACTCTTCCAGCTTGCATTCCTGGTGTTTGAGGCGGGCTTCCAAATCGTTCAGCGATGCTTTTAGGTCAGCGGGATCGCCGGAACTCAAGAATTTAGTGAAGAAACCATCGTTGCGCTCCAGACGCTTGCGTATGTTTTCCCGCTGCTCCTCAAGATTGGCGATTTCAGACTGAATCGCCTGTACGGTTTCCAGCAGCCCGGTATGGGCTTGGATGGCTTCCGTGTGGGCAGGGTCATGGCTGAAGGTAACACCAGCCTCGCGGAGGAATTCCTGGAAAAGTTCGTCCATGGCCTCAAAGCGGTCGGGGTCGCGGGCGTAGTTGCCCAACAGGATGTAATGCTCGAGAAAAAAAACATCGTCCTTGCCGCCGTCGAGAAAAATCAGCCTGTTCTTGCAGAGCTCGTAATAGGGAGCGAAATCTTCGCCAAAGAGAGCGCGGCGGGCTTTCGCGATGACGTTGTCTTCCACATCGATCACAATCTGCGCCACTTGCTGACCCACCCGGCGAACGACGCTTCTCCTGGCGGTCTGCAGCTCTGACAAACGTGCTTTGATGACGTGCGCCTGCTGGCTGCGCTCGAAATGCTCACCACGCTTGCGAATCCATTCCTTGCCTTCAAGGATCAGGTTGGCAAATTGGTTGCCAATCTCGAAAGTCAGGAATTTGAGCAAGCCCAACCGGAAGAGCAGGTCTATCTCTATATTTTTGTGATATTTGGCCTGGGTCAGGGAGCTTTGCAGCACTTCGGAGAGCAGCTTGCGAAATCCGGCATGATCCGGCGATCGTGAAGCGCGCAGTTCGATCCCTGAAAGATAAGTATTGCTGGTGTTTTGGCGGATCACGTCGAAAAGATAGTCGCGGGCGATTTGAACGAATCTGGGGCTCAAGAAGACGTCGTGGTGAATATTGTCTACGCCAATCGCCAGCGACTCCATGGGAATCGTGACACTATAGCTCTTGAGTTCAGGCCGGGCCTGGTCGGTTGGGCCGGGCGCTAGGAGTTCGTTAAGCATCAAGTTGGCCAGAAGCGGCTATTTTTACGTTAACAGCGGCAGGGGAACCGGGCAAGAAATCCGGTGTGCTCCGTAACCAGAGAGTTAGTGAGGTGGATTACCGATAGGCTACAGAACGGTAATCCGGCGGGCGTCGCCTCCAAGGTGCTCCAGGCGGACCTGAACCTGTGGCCAGGAAGACTGAAGGGGGAACCGCTCAGACCACTCCAGAATCGCCACGGAAGGAGTTGTGAACATGTCCTCCATGCCGAGAGTCTCAAAATCGTGGAAGCTCTCAATCCGGTATAAATCGGCATGGTAGACCTTGGCGGGCCTGCCATAGACATGAACGAGAGTGAAGGTTGGGCTGGTCACGTCATCCTCCTTGGCGGCCCCTAGGCCTGAAACGATGCCTTTGGTTAGCGTGGTCTTGCCGGTACCGAGGTCGCCGGTCAAAAGAACCAGCACGGGAGCCTTGAGGCGCTTTGAGAATTCCCTGCCCCAGCCCGTGGTTTCCTCGGCCGAATGCGTAATGACTTCTTCAGGCACCGAAGCGCATCTCCCTTAGCAACCACTCCCGGGCCCCAGGAACAGCGCCGGCGACTTCACTCGCCAACATGCCAGAGACTTCCTCACCTTCAGCGGCTAACACATCTGCCGCGGCACCATGTAGATAGACTCCCAAAGCCAGAACGCGAGCCCAATCTGCGGTGCCGAATTGTGCCGTAAGCGCAGCAAGAATTCCCGTAAGCACGTCGCCTGAACCGCCTTTGGAGAGCCCGGGATTTCCAGAGGTGTTTACAAACAGCTTCCCGTCTGGTGACGCGATGAGTGTATGGAAGCCTTTCAGAATCACGTGAGCATTCCACTTCTTGGCAGAATCCAAGGCAGCGGCAACGCGATCCTCCTGCACCCTGGCGGCAGTCGTGCCGAGCAGGCGCGCCATTTCACCGGGATGCGGCGTGATGGCAAGGAATGAAGTCTTTCGCCGGCGCAGCTGTTCAGGCCGACCCGCGAATGCATTGAGTCCGTCCGCGTCGAGAATCACGGGTAATTCGGATTCAGCTGTTAAGCGGGCGATGAACTCTTGCGTCTCTGGGTGAGTGCCGAGACCGGGTCCGACCGCCAACACGGTTTTGCCCGCGGCAATCCGCGCCAAGCTGCCCCTATCTAGATTATTCTTCGAGATTGCGCCGTCTGCCGTGCTTTCCAGAACTTCGGTCATGTACTCGGCGTGGGCCGCAGTCACGGGAATTTGAGCCTGCGCAGGAACAGCGATGGTGACGAGCCCGGCGCCGGCACGCAACGCGCCGAGCCCGCTGAGCGCCGCGGCACCCGACTTTCCGGCCGAGCCGGCCACTAACAACACGTGTCCAAACTTTCCCTTGTGCCCATCCGCGCCGCGGACTAGCGGCAAGGTCACAAATTCGTCCGGACCAAGCCAGCGTAACTCACCTTTTCCTATCTCTTCAATCAGGTCTGCAGGCGAGCCAATGCGGACGACTTCCAGAGCTCCGCAACTCTCAGCGTTCTGCGAAATCAATTGGCCGATCTTTGGCGCTGTGAAGGTAACGGTACGGTGAGCGAACAAAACGGGGCCAGCAGGCGGGTCGCCGTCAGCAGGCAGACCTGACGGTGCGTCTACGGAAAGAATGAGCGCGGGCCGCGGCAAAGTGGCATTGCGCGACAGCCGGTTAATGTCCGAGAGGGCGCGAGCAACGACGCCGCCGACCGCGCCGCGCAGCCCTGTTCCCAACAAGCCGTCGACAATGACAGTCGCCGAACCGACCTCGGGTAGTACTCGAACCCAGTCTTCTTCGCCGGCGATAGGTTCAATTTTGTTCCCCGCGTCCCGCCAACGAGCGAGATTCGTTGCGGCGTCCCCAAGCACGTCTTCTGGTTTGCCAAACAGGAGAACGCGTGTTGTCAGGCCAGCCTCTTTCAAGTATCGCGCCGCGACAAATCCGTCCCCTCCATTGTTGCCCTTGCCGCACAACACGCAGACGCGCACACTATCCCGTCCAGCAACGACTCGCCAAATTGCATCAGCCACTTTGCGCCCAGCGTTTTCCATCAATTGGAGGCTGGGAATGCCGTAGCGCTCGGTGGTCAGTCGATCTACTTCGCGCATCTCGGCAGCAGTGAGGGCTTTCATCGAAGGTTCACGGCGAAATCAAAGCATCCAGCCGCCGCTGACATTGACGACTTGTCCCGTAACGTACTCGGCCTCCTCGGATGCGAAAAAGGCTACGGTGGCGGCGACATCTTCAACGGTCGGAGGGCGGCCGATCGGGAAACGCGCGTCGCGAATCTTGCGAGCCTCTTCCAGAGTCAGTTCGTTTTCGTCAATGCTGGAAGGGTTCACGACGTTCACGGTGATGCCGTTCTTGGCTTCCTCGAGCGCCAGGGAGCGTGACAATGCCACTACTGCAGCTTTGGCCGCGGCATAGGCCGAGATTTTCGCCTGGCCAAATGCGCGCTCTGCGCCGACGGCGCCCATATTGATGATCCGGCCCCAACGCGCCCTGCGCATATGCGGCAGCCCGGCCCGGCACATGTACAAAACGGTGAGAAGATTCGACGTGAAGATGCTTTGCCAGTCCTGGAGCGATGATTCCGCCAGCGTGCCCCAGCGAAAATCCCCCACGTTGTTTACGATAACATCGAGCCGGCCGAAGCGATCGGCCACCGTCTTGATCAACTGGTCGCAGCGCCCCGCGTCGGTGATGTCTGTTTCAACCGCGACACAATCGACTCCATTGGCCTGCAACTGCCGCAACGTCTGCTGTGCCGCGACTTTATTGGAGCGATAGGCGATGGCCATGCGCGCGCCATCCTGCGCTAGCCGAAGAGCAAGCCCGCGGCCGATCCCCCTGCTCCCACCTGTCACCAGCGCCACACGATTGCGAAGCGGCATTTATCTCCCCGGCAAAATCTCTTGGAAGGATTTTCAGTATAGCCCAGCCGACGCAGAGGTACTATCGAAGCCGGGCCACGATTACCGTCATATCGTCGGCCTGTTCGGGAGTCCCGGCCCACTCCTCGGCCGCAGCCATGAGCGACTCGGCGACCATGAGCGGTGCGGCACCCTGCAGGCGCTCCGCCGCTTCTTGCAAACGGCGAATTCCAAATTCTTCGCCGTAGACGTTTTCCGGCTCAATCAGGCCGTCACTATATCCGATGAGGAGGGCGTCGGGACCGACTGTCAGCGCCCCTTCCTCATACGCGTAATCTTCCATCACTCCCAGCACCATGCCACCTTTGTCCAATAGCTCCGACCCGTCTTTGCAAATTAGAAATGCCGGCAGGTGCCCAGCGTTTGTATAGCGCAGCGTTCGCGTCGCGCTGTCGTAAGTTGCAATGAAGAATGTCGCGAACCGGTCGTCGCCGGTGTTGCGCACGAGATGCTTGTTTAGCCTGGACACCAGCTCGGACATGCTCAAGCGTTCGCTGCCTTCCGTAAGCATCTGGCTGCGCAGCGCGGCTTGCAGACTGGCCATTAGCAGCGCCGCCGAAATTCCCTTCCCCGAAATATCGGCAATGGCAATAGCGATATGCGTCGGGCTGAGCTGAATAAAGTCGTAGTAGTCGCCGCTGACGGAGCGCGCAGCCTTACAGATGGCTTCGATTTCGACTCCCGGCACCGACGGCAGAGTGCTCGGAAAAAGCTGGTTTTGCACTTCCCGTGCGATGGAAATCTCGTTCTCCAGACGCTGCCGCTTATTTTCTACCTCCACGAGCTCGCCGATGGAAGCGGTCATGGTGTTGAATGACTCGGCTAGTTCCCCTAGTTGGTCCCGTTGCTTCATCGATATCCGGTGGGAAAAGTCTCCCGCCTTAACAAACTGCGTAGCTTGATAGAGGTCTGCAACGGCATTCGTAATACGGCGCGTCAGCACAACGCCTGGAATCAGTGCCATCATTCCGATGAGAACAAAAAGGGCAAACAACCCGATTGCCATCAGCCGGTAAGTATCACGCAGCTCGCCAAATGAGGTGAACATTCGCGCGTTTAACTGAGAAGGACGGGCATTGAACACAGCCAGGACAGGCCGGAGTGGCTCGACTTTTCCATCCTTCCCCACATAAACCGAGTCCAGCCGCGACACCACTTCCACCGGCACGTCAATCCAGATCATGGCAGGCTGCAGCGTGCGATTTTTCGCCACGATGCGGTCAGCCGTAATGTACTGACCATTGGCTGTGGGATAAATAATTCCCTGGCGCGCTCCGGGCACATATTTCTCCGTCAGGCTAAGTTGGATCGCGCCGAGATCCGGCGCAATTCCACTGAGAAAGTCAGCCGTGACCGGCACGCGCAAGGTCACCAGTCGCACACGCCCTCGCTCTGGCATCGCCCGTATGCTCATCAACGAAAGCTGCTCGCCTTCCTGCACAATGCCGGCAAAGGACATCGCCGCGGGCCCGGCCACCTTCCCCAGCAGGCTTGCGTCATTGGAGAACGCGATGCCTAGTCCCGGAAGTTCGCGATCGTGCACGGAGTGAGATTGCGCCGCCAGTACGCGCTCGGACTCCTCCTCGCTTATTCCCTTTGGCAGGGTCGCGTGCGCCGCAGCGATGTGCTCCGATATATCTGCGATCATGGCGATGCGTTGCTGCAGGTCTTCGTGCAACAGGTAGGCGCCAAGCTGAGAGTACAGAATGCGGGCCGCAAGAACAGCCAATGTCGCGATTGACAAAATTGGAACGACCGCAATAAACAGGTAGGCAACAATCAGCCGGTTGCGGAGGCTCCACAGCAGCCGGTCTCTCCACCACGCGAATAGCCGGAACAGAAGATAGACTCCCGCAAGAACCGCCAGGTATTTCAAGAAACTGAAGACACCGCCTTGAAAGCCAAAGATGGCGGCCAACAATCCTCCGGCCGCCACCGCAGTGGAAACCAGATCGGGCCACGTGAGGCGGTTCCAGACTTCTTTTAGGCTGGCGCGGAAGGGTGTCATCGTGCCGTCATTCGGAGACAATACTTTACCTGAATCGCCGTAGCGAAAGCAGTGGGAGCATCGAGGGGAGCAACACAGGCCAGGCGTCGTCGGCGCCGAGTTCCAAGAATTACTTCAGACCATTGCGGACTTTGCTGTGTTTCACACCATAGGTGAAGTAAATGATCAGCCCAATGATAAGCCAAACGATAAGACGCAGCCACGTGACACCGTTCAGACCTGCCATTAGGCCCAGCGAAACGATAATTCCCATGATCGGCACGAATGGAACCCAAGGTGTCCGGAAGGGCCGCTCCAGATCGGGCCGCCTGATGCGCAAGATCCAAACCGCGGCGCAAACGATCACAAAGGCAAGGAGCGTGCCGATGCTAACCATTTGACCTAGGCTGCCGATGGGCACCAGCGAGCCCACGATCGCCACAGCCAGGCCAACAACCGCGGTGGACTTCCAGGGAGTGCGAAAGCGCGGGTGAATATCGCCGGCCCACTTCCACAGCAAACCATCGTGTGCCATCGAGTAAAACACTCGGGATTGCCCTAGCAGCATCACCAGCATTACGGTGCTCAACCCGGCCAGCGCTCCTGCGTTCACTACGTAACTGCCCCATTTGACGCCGGTCTCACGAATGGCCAGCGATACTGGCGCACCAATGTTAAGCCGCGAGTAGTGCACCGTCGCGGTGAGTAGCCCGGACACCACGATGTACAAAAACGTGCAGACGATGAGCGAACCAAGAATTCCGATCGGCATGTCCTTTTGCGGCTTGCGCGCCTCCTGCGCCGCCGTCGAAACAGCGTCGAAACCTATATAGGCAAAGAAAACCACCCCCGCGCCTCGCAAGACTCCGGACCATCCGAAGGAACCAAAGGCACCCGTGTTGGGGGGCAGAAACACCTTCCAGTTCGCGTGAGCAATGTCGGGGTGCTTTAGAACGAAGGGCAGCGCGACAGCGATAAAAGTCAAGACGGCGGCCAACTTCACAAAAACGACGCCGGTATTGAAATTTGCTGACTCCTTAATCCCCACAATTAGGATGGTCGTGACCGCAAGAATGGCCAGGAACGCAATCAGGTTGAAGCTGGCGGTGGCGTGCGGCAGCGCCGCCAGCTGTTCAGCAGGCAGATTGAACGTCGTCGCTGGCCCCCACCGGCCATCGACCATGACCCAAAGAGCTCCCGGCACGTCGCATATCTGCGGCGGCAAGTTGATGCCGTAGTCTTGTAGGAACGCCACCAGGGTGCTGCTCCAGCCGCTGGCTACGGTTGCCGCGCCAAACGCGTATTCCAGGATCAAATCCCAGCCGATGATCCAGGCGATAAGCTCGCCGAGTGTGGCATAGCCGTACGTGTAGGCAGAGCCGGCGATGGGAATCATCGAAGCGAATTCGGCATAGCATAGACCAGCGAACACGCAGCCAGTCCCCGCAAGTACATAAGAGAGCATGATGGCTGGGCCGGCATAAAGTGCCGCCGCCGAGCCAGTCAGCACAAAGATGCCTGCGCCGATAATGGCCCCGATCCCCAGAGTGACCAGGTTTACGGGTCCCAGTGCGCGCTTCAGGCTGTGCTCTCCAGTGTCGCCCGCTTCCTTCATCAATGTGTCGAGCGACTTGGTTGCGAACAAGGGGTTGCCCATGCAACTCCTCCTTTGGCGGGATGGCCCCGCTTACTCATGACACTGCCAATTTGGCCTTAGGCATTGTAGGGGCGCAGCACGCCGCGCCCCTACAAAAAAATTTGATTATTGCGCTGGTCCAGCCTTAACATTCCGCCGCGACCACCACGACCAAAGCAGATAGACGGGAACCCCAAGTAAAACGATCTCCAAACCCTTTCCCGAGGTTTGCGTCTGGTAAAGCAAGAGCACAAACATAATTGCGACCGCCGCAAAGATATAGAGCGCGGGAACAATCGGGTAGCCGAACGCGCGATACGGCCGCTCGGCGTCCGGCCGTTTGGCGCGCAGCACAAAAATCCCGACGATCGTCAGCACGTAAAAAAGCAACGCGGCGAAAACAACGTAATTGAGCAGGTCGCTATAAAGATTGCCGTACGTGACCGCGCCGGCCGCGTCCACGCGCCGCGTTCTCAGTAGGATCAGGATGGCGATCCAAACACCTTGATAAATCAACGCCGTGCCGGGGACGCCTTTCCCGTTCAGGGCGCCAGTGGATTTGAAAAAAAGGCCATCTTTTGCCATCGCGTAAGTGACGCGCGCGCCGGCCAAAATCAACCCGTTGTTGCAGCCAAACGTCGAGATAATAATCGCCCCCGCCATTAGCATCGCACCAGCGGGTCCGAAGATGGCGTGCAATGCGGCGCTGGCCACGCGATCATCAGGAGCAGTCTGAATCTGCACGAGCGGCAGCGTGCAAAGATAAGCCAGATTCGCAAGGCAATACAGGGTGATCACGATGATCGTGCCGAAAGCCATCGAAAGCGCCACGTCGCGCTTTGGGTTCTTCACTTCCGCGGCTGTAAAGCCGATGTTGTTCCAGGCGTCCGCCGAAAACAGCGAACCGACCTGGGCCACACCATATGCCACCAACAATCCAAACGCGCCGCTGGCAGCAGTAATCGTTGGCACAAAAGTCTTTAGAAAACTCGCGCCCGGCTCGATAGTCTGCGCATTGCGAATCGTCCAGAAGTGGCTGAAATTCTCGGTGATCGCGCCGGCATTTCTCCCCACAAAAATGCCGAGGAAAATCAATCCCACGAGCGATACCGTCTTCGCGCTCGTAAACACGTTTTGGATCAGCTTCCCAAGCCGTACTCCCAGGGTATTGATGAACGTAAGAAACACGATCATCAACACGCCCACAAACTGCTGAACCGACAGGCTGATGGCATACTTCGAGCCGAGCGCGATAGGGTGAACGATCCACGCGTTCGGTGATATTGCCGGCCACAAGACACCCAAATAGCGCGCGAATCCAACGGCCACGGCCGCGATGGTTCCCGTCTGAATCACCAGGAAGAGCGTCCAACCGTAAAGAAATCCCCACAGCGGAGAGTAAGCCTCGCGCAAATAAACGTACTGGCCCCCGGCGTGCGGAAATAATGCCGCCAGTTCACCATAAGAAAGCGCCGCGGAAATGGTGAGCAGGCCGGTGAGAATCCAGGTGAGCAGCAGTCCGCCTGCGGAGCCTGTTTGCCGCGATATATCCGCGGCTACAATGAAGATGCCCGATCCAATCATCGAGCCCACGACAATCATCGTGCCGTCGAACAACCCGATCGCGCGCACAAAGCCAGGCTCCGGTTTTGCTCTGGTGTCCGCGAGAGGATGTGTGGTGTCCGCCATTTTGCCGAATGCCTCAGCCTGTCGCCGCGTGGTTAGCAGATCCCAGCAGGTCGATGTATTGCCTGGCCCGCACCCCGGGTTCTGGAGCGCCCAGGATATCGCTGATAACCGCTACGGAATCAGCCCCCGCTTCGATTATCTCAGGCGCGCGCTGCAACGTGACGCCTCCAATAGCCACGATTGGTTTATCAGTTAGCAGTCTGACCTTTCGGATGAATTCCGTGCCAACGACAGGGTCGACGTTTGACTTTGTCCCGGTCGCAAAGATAGGTCCGACACCAATGTAATCCGCGGAAGATGCAGCGGCGTGCTGGAACTGCTCGAGATTGTGCGTGGACACTCCGACAAGTTTCTCCGTTCCAACCACTCGCCGCGTTTCCTCTACGCCCAAGTCTTGCTGCCCAACGTGCACACCGTTTGCTCCTGTAAGGGCCGCGACATCGGGACGGTCATTCACCAAGAACGAAACTCCATGGGGTGAAAGGAGTGAAGCCAGTTTTCTTGAGGATTCGAAAAGTTCGCGCGCGGACGCCCCCTTATTCCGGTACTGGAGCAGCCGGACGCCAGCGGTGGCAAGCTCTTGAGCACACTCTGCTTCGGGAACGGTGAGCAATGCTGCGTCTAATATCACATACAGCCGCGGTAGAACAAGGCGCTTCAACGTTTATTTTCCGTTCGTCCCGAGTAATCTCTCGATGAAGTGAGTATCGAACTTCCCGGAGGCAAAATCAGGATCGGCCAAAATCCGGCGATGCAACGGAATCGACGTCTTGATCCCTTCGATGACGAACATCTCGAGCGCCCGCTTCATGCGCCCGATGGCCTCCGTCCGGTCGCGCCCCTTCACGATGAGTTTTGCAATCATCGAATCGTAGTAAGGAGGAATGACCGCGTCCGCATAAGCGGCGGAATCCACACGTACGCCTGTGCCTCCCGGCGCCTGAAACGTGGTAATACGCCCCGCAGAAGGTACGAAGGTCACCGGATCTTCGGCGTTAATCCGGCACTCGATAGCATGGCCGGAGGGCATGATCGCTCCGGTGGCATCTTCCATTTTCTCGCCGGCCGCGATGCGAATCTGGGCTTTGATTAAATCCACGCCGGTTACGAGCTCCGTCACGGGGTGCTCGACTTGAATGCGCGTATTCATCTCGATGAAATACAACGCGCCGTCTTGATCCATGAGAAATTCGACGGTCCCGGCATTGGTGTAACCGATTTTTTCGAGCGCCTTCACCACTTTGGCGCCAAGTTCCTTCCGCTGCTTGGGGTCCATGACCGGCGAAGGAGATTCCTCGACCAGTTTCTGGTGCCGCCGCTGGATGCTGCATTCGCGCTCACCCAGATGGACCACTTTCCCGTGCTGGTCGCCTAGCACCTGAAACTCGATGTGACGGGGATGTTCCAGGAATTTTTCTGCGTAAACGTCCGGCGTGCCAAAGGCCTGCTGCGCCTCGCTGCGCGCCGTCTGATAAGCGGACAGCAGCTCGTCCTGTTTGCGCACCACGCGCATGCCGCGGCCGCCTCCGCCTGCGGAGGCCTTGAGAATGAGCGGATATCCGATGCGCGCCGCTTCTTTCGCAAGCTGCTCTTCCCCCTCAACAATGCCCTCGCTCCCGGGAATGGTAGGCAAACCAGCGGTCTTCACTTCCCGCCGCGCGCGGTCTTTTTCACCCATCATTTCGATTATTTCCGGCCTCGGCCCGATGAAGGTGATCTCCGACGCTTCACAGACCTTGGCGAAGTTGGCGTTTTCGGAGAGGAACCCGTAACCCGGGTGAATGGCATCCACATTCGTAATTTCGGCGGCGCTGATCACCTGGGGGATGTTCAGATAGCTTTCGCTGCTGCGTGCCGGCCCGATGCAAACCGCCTCATCCGCAAAGCGTACATGGAGGGAGTTACGGTCTGCTTCGGAATAGACCGCAACCGTGGATATGCCCAATTCCTTGCAGGCGCAGATGACCCGCAGGGCGATTTCCCCGCGATTGGCAACTAGGATTTTCTGGAACATGGTCTGGCGTGCCGGCTACTTTTTCCGGCTCGGACGAATGCCAAAGAGAGGCTGTCCATATTCAACCGGCTGCCCGTTTTCCACGAAGATGCGCATCACTTCGCCGGAGATGTCGGATTCGATCTCGTTCATCAGCTTCATGGCTTCCACAATGCAGAGGACTTTTCCCGCCTCCACGTACGTCCCTACCTTTACGAAAGCTTCCGTCCCAGGGCTGGGAGACTCATAGTACGTCCCGACGATAGGAGACTTGACCAGGTGCAGTTCCTCCGACGAACGCGCCTCGGGGGCCGGGTCCGAGGCTCCACCGGGCGACGCCTGAGGAGCCTCCAGCGATCCTGGAACGATAATCTCGGGCGCAGGGATCCCTCGTGGAGACGCAACCACGACCCCAGCCGAAGGCTTGCGCAGCCTGATGCTCAGGTCACCCCTCGTATATTCGAACTCTTCGAGATTGTGCTCCGTCATGAACTGAAAGAGCTGTTCGATCTGCTGGATTTCCGGATTGCCAAACGACGGACTGGATTTGCTCGGCTTTTTGCGTTTCATGCCTTTTTTTAGATCTCAACGAGATCCCGCGGTGCGCGGGTAAGTACTTCCGTACGGCCGGCGTGAACGGCTACATCATCCTCGATGCGTATCCCGCCGATTCCTGCCGAATACACGCCGGGTTCAATTGTGATGACGTTTCCCGGCTCCAGGCGCTTCTTCTGCCCTCGCGCCACCCTGGGATCTTCATGCACTTCCAGTCCAAGCCCGTGGCCCGTGCTGTGAACAAAGAGATGGTCCAGGTGATAGCCGGCCAGGACTTGCCTTGCCGCTGCATCGACGTACCCGCACGCCGTCCCGCTCTTTGCCGCTGCGATCGCTGCCGTCTGGGCCTCCAAAACCGCCTGGTACCACAGCCGGATGCGTTTCGGAACCCGCCCTACGTGCACTGTGCGTGTTATGTCGCTGCAATAGTGGCCGAGTATAACACCCAGGTCCAGCACGACCAACTCATTTTTCCCCAGTCGCTTGGCCGTGGGACGCGCATGCGGCAATGCCGACCTCGCTCCGGACGCGACAATCGTTTCAAAGGCCGGTCCCGATGCTCCTCTCTTTCTCATCTGGTATTCGATCTCGGCGGCCACCTCACATTCTCGTATCCCGGGTTTCAGCAGGCCGATGGCCGATTGGACCACTTCACTAGCCAGAATGGCCGCCCGTCGCATTTGCGCCAGTTCTGCGGGGTCTTTGCGCATCCGCAGGCTCTCCACTTTGCCTGGAGTTGCGATCCACTGCACCTGTGCGCCCGCAGCCTTGCGTAGAGTCCGAAATTGTCCGACCGTTACCTGTGTGGGATCGAACCCCACCCGGTGGGACTTGGAATCCCTTAAGAACTGGCCGACGGATTCAAACAGCGAACGTTTCTGCTGGAAGATGCGGACTCCGGACATTTCGTCCCGGCCCTGCACCATGAATCTTCCGTCCGTGATGAGGGTTGTGCCGTTCCGCGACACAACGAGGGCACCGTACTCCCCTGTAAACGATGTGAGGTAATACCAGTTAGCGGGGCTAGTGATCAGCAGGGCGTCGATTTTCGCGTCACGAAAACCTAAGCTGAGGTCGTGGCGTCGCCGATGCAAAAGTGTTCTCATAAATGAAACGAGGAGACTTCCGTCTCCTCGTTTCGATCCTCATTGGAAGGGGCTATTCCCCAAGTTACCCGGGAATGATTCGGGGTGTTAGGAAGAACAGCAGTTCCTGGGCTGATGTCGAAACATTAGTACGCTTGAAGAGGTGTCCGATCAGCGGCAGACTGCCCACGAGCGGAACCTGAGAGATGTCCGTGCGTTGCGAGGACACAATGATCCCGCCGATCACTACCGTTCCACCATCCGCCACCGTCACTTTGGTTTCCGCGGCTTGCGTATCTAACGCCGGGACTCCCTGAACTCGTGGAATACCGGTGTTAATCTGCGTGTTTTCTACTAGCACATCCATGAACACCGTGCCCTCGGCGGTAATTTGCGGGGTGACTTCCAGTTTCAACACGGCGTCAATGAACTGAACTGAGATCGTGTTATTAATGGTCGTCTGAATGGGTATTTTTTGACCCTGCTTGACGGTCGCCTTCTCGTTGTTCTGCGTAATGACCTTTGGCTTCGACAGCAGCTTGCCAACTCCCTTGGCTTCTGCTGCGCTAATCATGAAATCTATGGCAAAGTTCGGCGATGTAAAAAGGTAGCTCAAGCCGCTGGTCGGAGCGGACGCACCGAGGTTCGTCACCAAGGGCATCTGAACGTTCGCCGCTGTGGGCGGCGTACCAGGGGTCACCGGCGCTGGTACCGGTGGCGAGCCGAAAGTGAGTGCTGGCGAAGTGGAGAACCCAGGGATTATCGTCCGAAAGATCGGGCTGGCGCCTACGGCCGAATTACCGCCAATGATATTGGCGCCGCTGGACGTGGCAAATGCAAGCTGCGTGCCGATGTCCCGCGCGAAGGAACGCGACGCCGAAACCACTCGCGCCTCGATTTCCACCTGCTGCGACTTGCGGTCCAGTTGACGGATCAGGTTATCAATGATGGGAATCACGGACGGAATGTCCCGGATAATGACTTGGTTCGAACGGTCATCGTACAGAATATCGCCGCGCGAACTGAGGAACTTCTTCAATGTCGGCGCCATCGTCGCCGCCTTGGCGTAACTAAGTACGCGGGTAACGGTGACCGGAGCGATCGCTTCGGCTTGTGCCTTCTCCAGATCCCGCTGCGTTTCGGCTTCCGTCTTGAGAGTGGAGCGTGTCGCGATGCGTAGCACGTTCCCATTCAATTGCTTGTCGAGGCTGTTGTTCTGCAGCACGATATCCAGCGCCTGATCCCACGGCACTTCATCCAGGACGATGGTGAGGCTCCCCTTGACCGCAGGATCCAGAACCACGTTCAATCCGCTGATTTCGTGAATCAGCCGGAAGAAGTCCTTCAGATCCACGTCCTTCAGGTTCACGGAAATCGGCTCGCCAGTGTACTTGCCGGTTGGAGTAGCCGTTGCCGCCGCCGGGGCTTGCGCCGCCATCGTGGTAGCCGCCGTGTTTGCCTGCTGCACCGCTTGCTGAGCCGCTTGTTGCGTCGTGGAATCCGGACGAACCGGTTCCTTTTTCTCGCTGAAAGATGCCAGAGTGACTGAGGGCTGGGTCAGTTCGCTTGGCAAAGCGAAGCGCGGAGCAGAAACCTTCAAATCCTTTGTGGACGTTTCCGCAACGTCCAACCCTGGCCGCGGCTTCCCATTTTGCTGCAAGGTCAAAGTCGCCGCGCTGGAAACCGGATGCACTGGAGTCGTTGACGGATTCTCAAAGTAAATGACTACGGCTCCGCCTTCGCGGGCAACCCGGTATGGCGTCGCCGTCGTAAGATCAACCACCACCCGCGCGACATCCGGCCGATATTGCCCGATTCGCACTCCGCGTACGGGAGCGGAAATCCCCGGGATAACGGTTTTCTGCACGGCCAGCCTGGCCCCGGCAAAATCCAGCACCAGGCGATCCGGGTTCTGCATGCGGCCGGCGTGAACGTCGAGACGTCCCTCGCCTTCCACACGCACAGCAGACCGTTCGGGCGCTTGGGTGATGGCAACGCTGGAGATGACAGCGCCGGCCGCCGTCGCGCCGGCGGGCGCTTGCGTCTGCGCAAGCACCGGGCAGGTGGCCAGTGCCATACTCGCAAGGATCAGGCAGCCATGCCGAAGGGCCGGCCAATTCGTCTTCATTGCAGTTCTCCTGGACTGGAGTAAATTCGTTTGTTCACTTGACGTTCGACGGGCTTTCCAAAGGCGTCCTTTCCTTCTTCATGGAAGGAAACGCTATCCATCGAAATTTTTTCCACGCTGCCGTCATATAGACGGTCGCCTTCGCGCAGGAAATACGTGCGCGCTTGCGGATTTGAAACCACCGCGATCATCCCGTTCGGGGAACGCACGATTCCGTCAAGTCGCAGCGTGCTGACCTGCAAACCTAGTTTTCCCGGCGGCAGATTCGGCCCGCCCCCCTTGTTCTGCCTGCCGACCAAGGATTCGAAAGGATCACGCCGAGCCTGTTTGATCTCGCTCGCAGCAGCCGCAGGTGCGGAACCCGGAGTGGAAGCCTTCTCAACCACGCGGCGCGCTGGTTTCGCGGCTTTGGCCTTGCCCGCCGCCTTCGTGGCTGGCTTGGCTCCAGTCTTGGCTGCAGGATTGCCGGCCGGCTTAGCCGCTTGCACTGCCGGTTTAGCGGCTGGCGTTGCTGGCTTGGTCTGTGTCGGCGCCGGGGATTTTGCCGCTTGTGGTGCGGGCTTGGTCGCGGCCGGCGCTGCAGGCTTGGCCGTTTGCTGCGCTGGCTTGCCGGCATCCTGCTGTGCGGACTTCGCACTGCTGGATGTGGACGGCTTCGCCTGCGCCCACAATCCGGGCGCCGCTGTCGCAACCAAAATCCCTAGTCCGAGAGTTATCGCTGAACGCATAGTTCGCTCATTCCCGCTCAGGGTTTCCCAGCCGCACCGGCTCCAGGCTTGGCTCCGGCTGCCGGAACCGCACCCGTATCGGCGGGCTTGGTAAAGAATGTTGTTGCCACAAAAATTCCAGAAACCGTCGTTCCCGGGCGCGTCGGGTACTTCGCGCCCTTCGATTTCTCCGGATCATCAAACGTCAGGTCTCCTACATTAATGATCCGCGACAAACGGCCCAGTCTCCCGAAGAAGTCCAGGACGTTGAAGTACGGGCCATCGGCCTGCACCTCAAAAGGCATTTCATAGTGATATTCCTTCGGAACGACGGCCTGCGCCGTCAAACGCCGGATTTGCACGTTGGACGCGCTCGCCGCCCCCTGCAGCAGCCGGATAAACTCATCCGTCTCTTTCTCTTCCGGCACGATGGTTTTCAGCGTGTCCAATTGCTTGGAAAGCGCATCCATCTGCTGCTTCAATTCTCCGTAACGCTGCTTGTAAACCTGCAACTGGGTCACTTCCTGGTTAAGCTTGGTGCGTTGCTGAACAGCTTGATCGACCTCGTCACGCTCGCGCGCAATCGGCGACCCCGGCACGTAAACCCCCACCAGGACCAGCACAACGGCAACGGCCGCAGCCACCAGGGCCTGCATAATCACGGACATGTCTCGAAACGGATTGGCCATGGCGCCCCCTTATCCTTTCTTTGCCGGCGCCTTCGCAACCGCAGGGGAAGTCGGCGTATTGGCCGGCCGCGCCTGCACTGCGGGGGGCGGAGTGATTTCAGCTGAAATTTGGAACACAAAGGTTTGCAGGGCCGAGTTTTTCTCGTCCTGCTTCGTTTCCTTGATTTCGACTTTCTGGAAATACCCGGAGCGCTTCAGCGCGGTGATAAAGTTCGCCACTGCGTTGACGGATGCGGACGAGCCTTCCATCGAAAGCACGCTTCCCTTGCGCACCATCTCGGTGAGCCATAAGTTCTCGGTCCGCGACACGGTGTTGGCAACCATGTCCAGCAGTTCCTGCCCGCCCGTGCGGTCACGTTGCAACTGCTCGATGGTCGAAACGCGCTGCTGCAGAACTACCTTCTGTTTTTCGAACGCTTCGACTTGCAGCTTGGTCTGCTCCAATTCGGTCTTCTGCGCCGTCAGTCTCTTGATTTCCGCGTTTTCCCTGTTCAGCTGCTGCTGCCAGGTGTAGTAGAAGAATCCGAGAACCAGAGCGCCGAGAACCAGCCCCGCGCCGATGAACACCACTGGAAGCGCCCCGCCCGTATCTACCGCCGAAACGGTACGCCGTGAGGCCTTCGGCCTAATTTGTCCGAGAAGGTTTATGCGAATCATGGCTAGTCGAAGCTCCTCAGCGCCAGACCTACGGCAATGGCCAGCCGCGGCGCCATTTCGCGTATCTGGTCATCACTGTGCTTGCCGGGATCGATCATCACTTTCCGAAACGGATTCAACTCCTCCACCGGCATCGCGAATTCTTCCCGCAGCAAATCCACCAGGCCCGGAACGCGCGCCGTTCCGCCTGCCACCACGATTCGCTGGATGTTCTCGCCGCTGGCGGTTGCCCGGAAGAAGTCGAAAGTCTTTTGAATTTCCAACGTCAGGATGTCGGAAACGCTGCGCAGTATCTGTTGCTTCTGCTCGTCCGTGACGCTCGGCAGCGAATCACCTCGCTTCAGCCGTTCCGCATCCTCGAAGCTGAGGTCCAGCTCCTTCTGCAGCGCGTCCGTATACTGGTTGCCGCCCACGCTGACGTCGCGCGTGAACAGCGGCACGCCCCCGCGCACGATGTTAATGTTCATGACGCTCGCGCCGATGTTCAGCAGCGCCACGGTCTGCCCCGCATCCGGTTCGTAGTTTATTTCGAAGCAGTTCTGCAAGCCGAAGGCATCGATATCCACGACCACGGGCGTCTTTCCTGCCTGTGCCAATACGTTAGTGTGATTCAGAATCTTGTCTTTCTTTACTGCCACTAGCAGAACGTCCATCTGCGAGTCCATCGACTCCAGCAGTTGATAGCTCAGGTTCACGTCCGCAATATCGAATGGAATGTGCTGGCTGGCCTCCGAGGGAATACGGTCGTAAAGTTCTTCCTCGGTCATCAGCGGCAGGGGAACGCGCTTGACGATCACCGAGTGCCCTGATACGGATGTCGCCACGTTTTTCGTCTTTATACGCTGCGCGTCGAAAATCTTGCTGATCGCATTTGCAACCTGCGGTGCGTCCATGATGGCGCCGTCCACCACCGTGTCCGGTGCCAGCGTTTCCATCCCAAAGCTCACAAGCTCATAGCCGGACTTTGCCGATTTCAGTTCCACGGCCTTAATCGAACTGGACCCGATGTCCAATCCCACCAGCTGTCGGCTCTTTTTCCCGATTCCAAGCATTTCGCGGCCCCTTTTCTTACCGGCGTTCCCGTTCCCGCGCCAGACTAACGGCGTCTCGCGGTTGCCTGGCTCATTTTCCGTTCCATCCAGCGGTCCAGGATCGTTTTACGCAGTTTCCAACGGTTGCCAAGTTTAAACGCGGGAATTTCGCCTTCCGTGATGTAACGGTACAGAGTATCCGGGGAGATGCCCAGATACTGCGACGCCTGCCGCACATTCATCACTTCGCGCGATTCGCTCACGAGGAACGCCACCCCGGCATCCAGATGAACCACAAAATTTAAACGACCGTGAGTTGCGCCGACCTGCGCTGCGAAGGTTGGAGGGCACAACCCGTGGAAGCTTTATGACATTCTACCACTCCGAGCGTCAAGGGAATCTATAGGGCTGTTGTCCTATCAATACGGGTAGTTCTAGGCAATTCGGGGGTATTCGCCGGTGGTACCAACCCAGGTAGGGGGTTATGCCTGCCATTCCCACAATTACTTGTGGTTTCGGGTTCTCCGCTCCCTGTCCTCAGGGACGGTTATCCTTTGAAATCAGTACTGTTTCACGCGAGAGTACTACTCGCGCTTTCCTCTTGGAAGGTGATTTTGTTTCGTTATTTCTGTGTCGTTGAGTGCAATCGCTGCGCGTACGCCACGCTCGCGCCGCATGCCTGCATTAGTTTTTGTCACGATTTATCCAGCGACAACGACTTCCACAGCGCATCCACGCGCTTCTTCGTATCTTCATCCATCAAGATTTCATCCGGCCACGGCCGCGTGAATCCTTCGGACGCCCACTTGCGCGTCGCATCGATTCCCATTTTCGATCCGAAGTCTTGCATCCGCGCTGCGTGATCCAGTGTATCCATTGGCCCCAGCGAAAACTGCACGTCCCGCTCGGGATCCAGCGCGCAGAGCGCCTTCCATACCACTTCACTATAGTTGTGGATATTCACGTCGTGGTCCACCACCACAATCACTTTCGTAAACATCGCTTGCCCCAGCGACCAAATCGCATTCATGATCTTCCGCGCATGCCCTGGATACGACTTGCGAATCGCCACAATCATCAAGTTGTGAAAAATTCCTTCCGCCGGCATGGCCACATCCACGATTTCCGGATACTGCATCTTCATCACGGGCAGGAACACGCGCTCCACTCCGTATCCCATATAGAAGTCTTCCTGCGGCGGCGGCCCCACGACGGTTGTCAAATAAATCGGCTCTTTGCGGCGCGTCACGCACTCCACGTGAAAGACCGGGAACTCCCCTTCCAACGAATAAAAACCCGTGTGGTCCCCAAAAGGGCCTTCCGTGCGCATCTCATTCAGACTGACGTGGCCCTCCAGTACAATCTCCGCGTTCGCGGGCACCTCCAGATCGTTGGTCTCGCAGGTCACCATCTCGACTGGTTCGCGCCGCAGGAAGCCCGCAAACATCATCTCGTCGAGGTCCGGCGGAATCGGCAGCATCCCTGAAAGCGCCGTCGCCGGATCGGCGCCAATCGCCACGCTCACCGGAATTCTGCCTTCGGGATTCTTGGCCCTCGCCCGACGAAAATGCTCCGCTCCATGCTTCTGCGTCTGCCAGTGCATTCCCGTCGTCCGCTCGTCGTAAATCTGCATGCGGTACATCCCCACGTTCCGCTTTCCGGTCTCCGGATTCCTCGTAAATACCAGCGGAAACGTAATGAACCGCCCGCCATCCCGCGGCCAACATTTCAAAATGGGGAAATCAAAAAGGTTGACTTCGCTTCCCTTCTGCACAACTTCCTTGCACGCCCCCGTCTTCACGCTCTTCGGAAAAAACGACCCCAGCTCCGCCAGCTTCGGCAGCATCTTGACCTTCTCGAAAAATCCCTGAGGCGTCTCCATCTTCAAAAATCCCTGGATGCGCTCTGCGACCTCATCTAGTTCGTTCACTTCGAACGCCAGCGCCATCCGCCGCGCGCCTCCAAACGCGTTGATCAGCAGCGGATATCGCGACCCCTTCGGCTTTTCGAACAACAGCGCGGGTCCAACTGAATTCGGCGCTCGCTTTGCATCACGCGCCACGCGTTGCGCCACTTCTGTAATCTCCAGCACCGGATCGACTTCCGCGCGAATGCGCCTTAATTCCCCTTCCTTCTCCAGCTTCCGCACGAACTCCCGCAAGTCAGCGTATGCCACCGTGCTCTCCTGTAGCCGCAAACTGTAACACGAACCCGTTTTGGTTCTCGCCACGGCAGGGCCGATTTACGGGCATGCTCGCCGTTCCTGACCTTTCCGCAGTTGTACGCGCGCGTTCGCAGGAACCGGCCGTCTCGTACTCGATCTTCATTCGCATTCTCACGCACAAGAGTTTCACGCTGACACAATCTGTCTCAGAGTGAGCAAATTCGCCGTCAGCATAACGCCTACTTGATTCTGACCTCGCCTCTGACACGTTTTAAACACTGTATTTGCTGTGAGTTACGGACATCCGCACACCGTCTTCGGCCAGGTGTTCCCCCTGCGGTTGGCATCGCAATTGCACTTCGTGTGAGAGGAAGGCGTCTGTCCACACGTTATGCGTGCGCTCCTTCGCTGAAGACCCGGGAATCGTTGGATCCTTCCCCGGCATCAGGCTTCGCCACCTTAGAAGGAGGAACGTCGCAGACGTAAACTTACGCCAGCAAATGGTTCGTTTCAGTTGCTCCTGGCGCATCGACCCGACATGCTTAATATGCTCCACGTCATCCGGCTTGATTATCTGTCTTGCGTTCTGACCGTTCTCGCCACCGTGCTCATCGGCAAGAAGCTCTGGCAAGGCTGGATCGTCGCCGCCGTCAATAGCGCCGTTGTCTGTGTCATCGGAGTCCGCACCGCCCAATTCGGATTTGTCCCCGCCAATCTTCTCTGCATCGCCCTCTACACCAGCAACCTCGTCAACTGGCGCCCTAAAAAGCGAATCGAATAATCACTCCTTCATTCTTGCCTCCAACCCCCTGAATTCTCCATTTGGCTTTTCGCCTCTTATAGGACTGAAGTTTCATTGACGGTTACGGCCCTCGGCCCTTTACTGGTTGAGTCATTCTCTTGCGATTCGTCTGTTCCCCGGGGAAGGCACTCGATGTGCCCCGCGGTGTCCAAGAAAGTAAGCCAATGAAGCAGAAGCTCACTCTGGCCATTTTGTCCTTTGCCGTCATGCCGGGGGTAGTCCTCTGCCAGACCACGAACGCACCCCTGAATCACGCCGAAATCCTTGGTCGCCTGGCCGCGGGAGCCTCCCGCAGCTACGTCGCCCATCTCGTCAAAACTCGCGGAGTCAATTTCAGTTCCGATGCGCATTACCTCTCCCTGATTAGCCGCGCAGGCGGAAACGGAATCCTTTTCCAACGCCTTGCGGATTCCAAGGCCAGGATCTCGAACGGTTCTTTTTCCAACGAAGATCCGCCCTTCGAACACCTCGCCCGCTGTGCCGAGCTGATTCAATTGGGTTCCATAAACGAAGCCGAAACCGCCTGCCGCGCGTCCATCGATGAAAATCCCACCAGCCCCTGGGCGATTCTCGCCACGCTCCGCGCGGTTCAGCAGAAGACATTGAAACCACCCGACGTTATCGATTTGGCCCGTCGCGCTGCTGCGCTGGCGCCGAACGTCCCTGACGCGCATTTTTACTTGGCAAACGCGCTTCCGCGTGACGATGTTCACCAGCAGGAGCTCTTTGCGGAAATACAGAAAGCTTCCGCGATCAGAAATGAACTCGCAGCCTCCGATCCGCTTTCTTCCCTGGCCTCAGACGGAGATTATTTTTTAAATCAGCATTCGGACGCGAGATTCCGCACCGGCGAAGACATCGACGCCCAAGTCCAAAGACTCCTAAACAGTGAGCCCGATTTCGCGCCAACTCATATTTCCGCGGCCGTGCTCTGCCGGTCCCTGTCACAGTCGGATCGTGCCTTGGCGGAAATGCGTGAAGCCTTACGCCTTGAGCCAGACAATGCTCAACTTCATGCCGCTTTTGCGGACTTTTACCGCGATGCTGGAAACGTGGAGTCCCAGATCGCCGAGCTTCGCGAAGCCATTCGCTGCGAACCGAACGGCAGTTCTCACCGACTGGATCTTGCGAGAACCTTCCAGGAACTGGGTCGTCTGCCCGATGCCATCACCGAGCTCAAGGATCTTCTGGCAATCGACCCTGTAAACTCGTTCGCGAGTGCCATTCTTGTTGATATAGCCCTAGATCAGAAGAACCGCACTCTCGCGATTGAAGAACTTCGCAGCTTCCTCAAAGCCACCTCCATCGGTGTGGATGAATTCGCTCACAGGACGCAAACCTGGGACGAATCCTACCGGCTAGCCGAAGTCTTGCATCACGATGGCCAGCTCGAAGCCGCCGTGGCGCAATATCTGGAAATGCTCCGTTTCCGGCCAGAAGATGGCGGCGTCCACAATGACTACGGCAACGTCCTGATGGATCAAAACAAGCTGGACGCCGCTACCGCGCAGTACCGCGAAGCCCTTCAATACGAACCTGACCTTTCGGCAGCTCGCAACAATCTGGGCGCCTGCCTCATGCGTAAGCGTGACTTCGATGCCGCCGTCGCGGAGTACAACGCTGCCCTCAACCTCAATCCGGAAGAACCGAACACTCGTATATGGCTGGGGATCGCACTTGGCAGCAAGGGCGATCTCGAGGGAGCCATCAGCGAATTCAAGCGCGCCCTCAGCGAAAATCCCGAAGACGCTTTCGCTCATGCCAGTCTCGGGCATGCCTTCGGGCTAAAGAATGACCCCGCCTCCGCCATTCCCGAGCTCAAACGCGCTCTCGAGCTAAACCCGGACATTCGCGCCACCGAGAATGATCTTGCCTGGCTGTATGCCACGGCCTCTGATCCTCGATACCGCGATCAGCAGGCAGCCTTGTCGCACGCCAGGCACGCCGTCTCCCTCCTGCAGCGGCCTCCCGTCCCCCGTGGTGAAGAATCCGCCGCCTACTTCGACACCCTTGCCGAGGCTTTGCTTTCAAACGGTCAAGCGAAGGAAGCGCTGGCCACTGAGGAGCGCGCCGCCAGCTTGGATCAAAAAAACACTGAAATACAAAAACGCCTGGAGCGCTTCAGGAAAGCAGCCCTCGTCCCCGGCCCCAAACCACGGTAGCGAGTTTCTTCTGTTCCAGCTGCTCGGAGCCGCATACGCCTGTGACGATTACGGCCATCGGGTCGAGCCGTATGTGGGCTTAGAGTCAACCTCACGCTAACCACCGGCCCGACTTCCGTGACCGTCGCTCGGACCTCGTGATCACATTCTGTCTTCTGAAGGATGTCAGCTTGCGTTTCTTCCCTTCCCCCGCGTCAACCCGAGCAAACACCTCACTATCCTCTAGCAAACAAATCATTATAATAACGCCTAGCTAACGGTACCATTATGCTGAGCTGGTTCGGTCAATTCGGCACGATCCTTCCGTCTGTCCGCCACAGCCCTTCTGGTTCCGGTCGAATGGACAACGTCTTGAAAGATCACAGGTACCCCCACGGCCTGTCTTGTGCCTCGCCGCTCCTCGCAATTTCACTGGCTGGTAGTATCCTATGGATAGCTATATGGATCGCGTCTACCTCGATTTCAACGCCACTACGCCCGTCGAGCCGGAAGTGTTTGACGCCATGCTGCCCTTTTTCTCCGCCGAATTCGCCAACGCCGCCTCCATTCACACTCCCGGTCAGCGTGCCCGCGCCGCCGTCGAAACCGCCCGCGAACAAGTCGCCACGCTTATCGGCGCGCGTCCCCAGGAAATCGTCTTCACCAGCGGCGGCACCGAATCAGACAATCACGCCATCTTTGGGATTGTGGGACAGGCCTTCTTGCCTGTCTCCTCTTCAGGGAATGCCAATTCTCCTCAACTCGTGACTACCGCCATAGAACATGAAGCCGTCCTCAACGCTTGCCAGGCTCTCGAAAAACAAGGTGCGCGCGTGACCTATTTGCCGACGGATCGCGAAGGATTGATTGACCTCGAAGAGTTGCGCCGCGCCATTCGCCCGGAAACCGTTCTCATCACCATCATGCACGCCAATAACGAACTTGGCGCCGTCCAGCCGCTCGAAGAAATCGGCCGCATCGCCAAAGAAGCCGACGTTTACTTCCACACCGACGCCGTGCAATCCGCTGGAAAAATCCCCATCGACGTCAACACTTTCCGAGTGGATTTGCTCTCCCTCTCCGGGCACAAATTCTATGCGCCCAAAGGAATCGGTGCGCTCTATGTTCGCGGTGGAACGCGTTTGCGCCAGCTTCTCTATGGCGGCCATCACCAGCGCGGTTTTCGTCCCGGCACGGAAAACGTTGCCGGCATCGTGGGACTCGGCAAGGCCGCGGAAATCGCTCGCAAAACGCTCGCCGAAGATGCTCGGCGCATATCCGCGCTTCGCGACAAATTGCAGCAGGGCCTACTGCAACGTGTTCTCCATTCGCGCGTAAATGGCGGCGCCGCGCCGCGCACTCCGAACACCACCAATCTCGTTTTTCCCGGCGTCGAAGGTGAAGCCCTCCTCATTGCTCTCGACTTGAAGGGTCTCGCCTGTTCGACGGGCGCGGCTTGCTCTTCCGGCGCCGTCGAACCATCGCACGTGCTGACCGCCATCGGCTTGCCGCCAGGGGAAGCCCGCGCCAGCCTGCGCTTTAGCCTCGGCCGGCACACCACGTCCGCGGATATTGATTTCGCGTTGAACGTCGTGCCCGCCGCCGTCGCCCAGCTCCGCCAGTTATCGCCAACCTATGGAAAGATGGCAGAAGCCAGGTAAGATGAGTGTAGGGGCACGATAAATCGTGCCCTGATTTTGCATATGGCAACGGCCACCCAATTCGCCACCCTGCCCAAGCGCGCCCAAACGCAGCGCGGCCTCGTCGCTGTGGCCATGTCCGGCGGCGTGGATTCTTCCGCCGTTGCCGCTCTCTTGCAACAGCAAGGACGCGCCGTCGTTGGCCTCACCATGCAACTCTGGAATCAGCGCCGCCTTCCAGAACTTCAAGGTGACGGCCCCGCGCAGCATCGCTGTTGCTCGCTCGACGATGTGTACGACGCCAAGGCCGTGGCGCAACATCTGAATTTTCCGCACTACGTCGTGAATTTCGAAGAGCAGTTCGAGGCGCGCGTGGTTCGTCCTTTTGTAGACCAGTATCTCGCTGGCCGCACGCCTATCGCCTGCACCAATTGCAATACGGACGTAAAGTTTGAGCCGCTTCTGCGCATGGCGCGCCAGATCGGCGCGGAGCGTCTCGCCACCGGCCACTACGCGCGAATTCGCAGGAACGACGCCATCCGCCGCTGGGAATTGCTGCGCGCGCGCGACGAAACCAAGGATCAATCTTATTTTCTGTGGGGACTTTCCCAGGAGCAGCTTTCGCGCAGCGACTTTCCGCTCGGCGAACTCACCAAGGAAGAAGTCCGCGCTCTGGCCCGCCGCGCGAATTTGCCGGTCGCGGAAAAGCCGGAAAGCATGGAGCTGTGCTTCGTGCCCACTGGTAACTACGTGCAATTTATCCAGGCTTATTCACGAGAGCGCGGAATTTCTTTGCAGAACGAAACCGGCGAAATCGTCGACGAGAACGGCGACGTGCTCGGCCGCCACGATGGTGTCCACAATTTTACGATCGGCCAGCGCAAGGGCCTTGGGTTCGCCGCCGGCAAGCCGCTCTACGTTCTCTCGATTGACCCGGAGAAGAACCGCGTCGTCGTCGGCGAAGACGACGTCCTGAGAAAGACAGTTTGCGAAGTCGAAGGCGTGAATTGGATTCCCGGCGATCACCCGCGCGTGCCGCTTCGCGCTTTCGCCAAAATCCGCCACAAGCACGAGGCCGCACCAGCTACCATTGACCCGCTCGACGCCGCCACCGCGCGCGTCACGTTTGAAGCGCCGCAACGCGCCATCACTCCCGGCCAAGCCGCTGTTTTTTACGACGGCGACATCGTCCTCGGCGGAGGCTGGATCCGCTAGCGCGGGGCAACATTTCCGCCTTCACTTTCTGTGTCTTGAGATTAGGTTTTTCCAGCAGCAAGAAAAAGAGTTTGAATTTCCGAGCGGTAACTTCGCTAAATGAAAAGTTCTTCTTCCTGTTGTTCGCGCGGTTCATCGCTGCCGCGCCGACGGCGGCGCGACCGCAGGAGATCGAGGCCCACTTTAATTCCCTGCACTAGCGCTGAAGCTTTTTGCACCGGCTTCCAGAAACTGTGACTGAACTTTGAGCCCGCGTCTTCCACAGCCTCGAGCGTTCCGGTCAGGATGCGGTCCGCATGCACCAACTGTCCGCGCAGCCGGTCCGCAGCGTCCGTAAACACGCGGTCGATCTTTTGCGCCTGCCCGCGCGCCAAGTACACGATGTGCGACGCGTCATTCACCATGTTGGAGATTTTTGGCTGTGTGTCGTCCAGCAAAATTTGCACGCGTGTGAGGATCGGCCCCACGCGCGACTGCAAATCTGTGACCAGGCGGTTGGTGTTCTCCGACGTGCGTTTCAGTTGGAAGAACAGCAACGTCAAAATCACCACCTGGACCACCAGAGCGATGGCCGCGATGATGCAGAACACTTCGAGCCAGAATTGCATAGCTGCCCCGCGCGCCCCACTGAGGGACGGAACCCCGTGCTACCGCCGTAGCGAAACTCTAGGACTTCGATTGGCGCAGATACGCTTCGCGCCCGGCTTCCACTGCCGCCGAGATCGAATCTTTTTTGCTTACCGCAATTTCCTTGCTGCGCTCAATCAATTCATCCGCGCGTTCGCGCAATTCGCGGGCTTTCTTCTGGGCGTAATCCTTGCCCTCGTCGGCTTTCTTCGAAAGAAAATCGCGGGTCTCTTCGCCGGACTTGGGCGCAAACAAAATACCCACGAGCGCCCCAATCCCCATTCCTACCATGAAATACGTCACCTTCGAACCCACATTGTCCGCCATAACAACCTCCAGAGAAACCGTAGCATAGCACTAATGGCCGCGCAATGCGTGCTAACCCCTATAAGCGTTCGAATGCGGTTATCGCGCTTTCGAATCGCCGAGCTGGCTTAGAATTCTCTCAGCGCTTTTTCGCGAAATTACGCTGCTCAATTTTTCCAGGCCAGCCCTCTGAATATTGGCGACGCTCCCGAATTCTTTCAGTAATTTTTGCGCGGTTTTCGCGCCCACGCCGGGGATTTCGTTTAGAGCTGTTTGGGTTTGGCGTTTGCCGCGGCGCTGGCGGTGAAACGTTACCGCAAATCGGTGAGTCTCATCGCGAATTTGCTGAATCAGGTGCAGCACGGGAGAATGCCGCTCCAAAACAATGGGTTCATCTTCCTGACCCAGAACGTAGAGAATCTCCTCTTTTTTCGCGATGCTGGCGACTGGCTGATTGATGATTTGCAGTGATTCGAGCGCCTGCGCCGCCGCGTGAAGTTGCCCAATTCCGCCATCAATCAGGATCAACCCGGGCAGTTCTTTTTTTTCTTCTTGCAGGCGGCGATAACGCCGAGTGACGGCTTCGCGCATGCTGGCAAAATCGTCGTTCTGCCGCAGCGGATTTCCATTGGACCCCTCTTCGCCACGAATGATAAATTTCCGATAGTCGGATTTTTTGGTGCGGCCTTTTTCCCACACGACCATGGACGCGACGGTGTCCGTTCCCTGGATATGGGAAATGTCAAAACTCTCAATGCGCTGCGGTTCTTCCGCAAGATTGAGCGCATTCTGCAAGGCCTCACCAATCGCTTTCGACGTTGGCTTCAAAACGCGGAAGCGCTGTTCAAAGGAATGCTTGGCGTTGTTTTCGACGAGATCGAGGAACGCGCGCTTGGTTCCCCGCTGGGGCGTGAAGATTTCCACTTTGTGCCCGGCGCGCTCCGTCAGCGTGGCCTCGAGCAAGTCGCGATCCTCAAAATCCGCGGAAACATGAATCGCTTTCGGCAGATACTCCGCTTCCAGGTAAAGCTGTTTCAAGAGAGAAGGCACGAACTCCTGCGGATCAAATTCTTCCAGATCTTCCCAATAGAATTCGCGGCGATCGACGGCGCGCCCACCACGCAAGTGGAAAAGGTTGGCCGCGACGAGCGGCGGCTCGGCGTAATAGGCAAGAACGTCGGTATCATCTCCCTGCGCCGCGGCGATGCGCTGACGTTCTTCGATGTCTTCAAGAGTTCGCAACAAATCGCGGTAAGCGGCGGCCTGCTCGAATAATTCTTTCTGTGCCGCTGCCGTCATGCGTTCTTCTAGGCTCTTGATCAAGTCGTGGCGGCGCCCTTCCAGAAACAGCCGCACATCGCGCGCGGCTTCCGCGTAACGCTCGTCCGTGGTGAGTCCGGCCACACAAGGCCCGAGGCAACGCTTGATGTAATACTGCAGGCAGGGACGCTGGTGGCTGCGCGTCAAATCCACGGTGCAGGAAGGAACGAGGAACCGCTTGTGAACGAAGTGCAGAATGCGGCGCGCCAGGCTCGCGGGAAAATAGGGACCGAAATAGAGCGAGCCATCTTTCTTGATGCGCCGCGTGAAATACACGCGAGGATATTTCTCCCCCGCTGTAAATTTTATGTAAGGGTACGTCTTGTCGTCACGAAGCACGACGTTGAATTTCGGGCGATACTGCTTGATGAGGTTATGCTCGAGCGCCAAGGCTTCCCGTTCATTGCCTACGACGATGGTTTCGAGGTCGGCGATCTCCCGCGCCAGCGAGCCGGTCTTGGCATCCGTCCAGCGCGATTCGAGGAAGTAGGAACGCACGCGGCTGCGCAGGTTGCGCGCCTTGCCAACATAAAGGATCTTCTCGCCTGCATCCTTGAAGAGATAGACGCCCGGGCTTTCGGGAAGCTGCGCGGCTTTTTCGCGGGGTTCCATGGAGGCTTCAACACACAACTTTACAATCAGCAGACAACTTCCATCATACTAGACGGAATCGGAGTACAGGGAGACCTCCGTGACCGGCATGCGATTCGGCAAAGCGATTCCCATTCTTTCGGCGATTTTCCTGCTGTTTGCCGCGTTGCCGGTCCACGCGCAAGAACCACAACCGGAGTCCTCTTCCAAACCGGCCAGCCCACCCAACGACGACAGGAAGCCAAAATCTCCCGCCAAGCAAAAGAAAGACACCGCCACGAAAAATGCGCCCGACCAACCTGTATGGGATCCGCTGCGCGCGGAGAAAGATCTCGAAGTTGGCCAGTACTACATGAAGAAGGGAGACTTGGACGCTGCCATCGACCGTTTTCAGGATGCGACCGTGGCGAAACCAGGTTATGCGGTCCCTTTCAAGTATCTGGGTGAAGCACAGGAAAAAAAGGGCTTGAAGAAGCAAGCCATCAAATCGTATCAGCGCTATCTGGACTTATACCCGCATGCGGAAGACGGCGACAAAGTGCGCAAGAGAATCGAAAAACTCTGGAAAGAAGTTGCCAAGGAAAAGAAGGAATAGTTGTGCTCCAATTCGTTCGTTAGTTCTAGGTTCCACCCCTTCAAAGAATTGTGTGAACCTGCCTGTGGGATATGGCGTCTAGTCTGAGAGAGGCGTGAAAATGAAATTATTCCTGGCTGTAATGCTCCTCTCGGCTTCCAATGTCAGTGCGCAGGGTGTCGTTTTTCAGACATCTGTCGTTCCCAAACCCGAGGAAGACATCCTTGCCGATTGCCGCTACGAGATCACCATCCCAAATCCTGCAAAGCCAATTCTGGCTGTGTGGGTAATCTTCGATAGAGGCCGCGACATGCTTCGCTACTACGGAGACCCTGAAGTTCAAGCCTTTGCGTATCAGAGGGATTTGGCGCTCTTGTTTCCATTCCACTGTCGTGGAAAAGGCTACGAAGACATGGACGTTGACGCTTCCAAGGGGATGGGACGGGCTCTGTTTACGGCGCTCTCTCAACTCTCGCAATCTTCGGGTCACCACGAGCTGGCCTCAGTCAAGTTGATCCTATTGGGCTTCTCAGGCGCTGGTTCTCTTGTAGCAAGGCTAGCCGCTTATGCGCCAGACCGTGTGATCGCCTCAATTCCCGCAGATCCATCCCAATTTGATCCGCTGGGAATCGACACTGTAAATCTTTCCCCTGAGGCCCAGGAAACCCCTCAATTGATTCTCGCGGGTAGCACCGATCATGTTTCAGGCACCAAGCGACCCTACGAGTATTTCCGCAAATACTTCGACAAAGGAGCGCCCTGGACATTCGTTATTCAGAACAAAACCCCACACTGCTGCATTATTAACGCGAAGAAACTGATTCTCCTCTGGCTTCAGGCAATGCTTGAAGAAAGGCAACCGTCTAGCGGCGCACTTCGACGCGTTGATACTAAACGAGGCTGGAGTGCGTTCATCGCGACGCGCGAAACGGAGACAAAGGATGATTGGGGTGGGAAAACCTGGGCGGTGAGTGATGCAAAAATACGGCACCCAGGATCAGCTCCTCCGGACGACATGATTGCCGCCGGTTGGCTACCCAATTATCGAGTTGCTAAGGAATGGCTGTCTTTCGTAAAACGGACAGAGCACCCGGTGACGTCGTTGCCTTAGATGACGATGGCTTCGCTCTCAAATTCGCTCACCGCGCCATCCGGTCGAGGATGTGGCGGGCGCGTTCGAATTCCGCGAAGCGCTTTTCTTCTTCGCGAAATTCGCGGGAATGGGAAACCATGGTGCAACCGGAGCGGCGAGTGGGATGCTTGACGTGCAGCATCTCGTGGAACAAAACGTATTCTACAGCGCACGCCGGAACGCGGGGACGATCCATGCGGCGATTCAGAAGAATTTGATTTGGGCCGGGATCGTAACAGCCAAATTGCCGCCGCCAGCTTCGCGCGCTCCAGCCAATGTGCGGGCGCTGTAACTGGCCGGCAAAATATTTTCGATTCAGGTCATCGAAGAGCCGGTTCAGATCGAAATGGTCACCGCGCGGATTCGTGGCGGCCAGGCGAACGCGTCCGCTGCGCATGCGGTTCATGCGGGAGCGCGTGCGATCCGAGCGCGCATAATCCAAATAGGGTTCGATGAGTTCGCGGGAAGGTTTGCGGCGATACACACGCGCCAGCAGCAGAGCGGCTGCACCTTCCAGAACGGCTAGCGGCGAACGCCGCAAGAGGTCGGAGAAACGAACGTAAACGGCATCCTCACGCCGCCGAATGGTCAGCGCCAGGCTGGAATAGGGATAAAACTCCACGCGGAAACGCGGCGGACGGCCTTCGCAGCCCAGACGCGTGAACATGCGCTGAAAAAGAGGCGCGCCTCCCGGAACCAGCGAAGTCTTGCGGCGGTTCATTTTCATCGTGTCGACAGCATTCCTCAAGCTCTAATTCTTCCGGCGAATGGGCGGAGGCGCCACTTTTTTCTTCGCTTTTTCCGCGTCCTTCATGGCGTCGCGAGTGCCCTCGATGGCGTCGTCGAGATTGTCCTTATAGAGTTCCTTTTCGGGGCCTTCCGCGGACAGTTTTTCGAGCACAACCAGAAATTCCTTCGTGCGGGAACTCATCAAGTCGATTCCCTTGCGGATGTTGTCCTGCTTCTCAAGCCCCAGTTGAATGAGGTCCGCGGCATCGTCGACGCACCCGACGTACGCGTTCAGAAGTGAATTCAGCATGTCGGTGTGGCGGTTCGTCGAAGGATGCTCCAATTCGTATTGGAACTTCTTCAGACGGTCTTCGGCAAAGGAGAGAAAAAGGCGGATGCGCTCGTTGCTGTTGTTCTCCGCATCGCGAATCTTGTCCGCTTCGACGGCAGTGAGATAGTCCTTCTGGGGAGGCGGCGCGGCGCGCACCGGTGGCGCTGCTGCCGGGATGAAAGAACTCAGGAGGAGAAACCAAATTTTGGATTTCATGGCTGATTCTCCGGAGGCGGCGCAGGCGCGGGCTTTTCCGCAGGAGGCGCAGTACCACGCTTTTCCAGGGGCCGGCGCGGAAAAAGGCTTTTTAGCAACTCGTCATCCATGGCAATCAAGTCCTGGCGGACAATCTGGAGTGGCGGCTTGTAGCCTTCGGGAGATACCAAGATCGTTTCGTCAACCTCGCGAATTCCCTTGCGCAAGTGCATTTCCAATTGCCGGTAACCATTGGATTGCCGTTCCGCATCGGGATGCTGTTTTTTCAGGGCGTCGACCGCGGTGCGAACATTATCGCGGTATTTTTCGAGGGTCAGGCCCAACGAATCATATTCACCGGCTTTACCGGCGCGGCGTGCTTCTTCAAACTGTGCTTCGCCCAACTTTTCCATTAACTTGGCCTTGCGAACCCCGCTTGTTTCGCGATCGAAGCGCGCCTGAAGTTCGGCCAAACTCTCCGCCGCACCCGGGGGCAGAATCGAAAGGAAAACAAGCAGGCCGGAGACCACACCCAGGAACGCGCCGGTGGCCCTCATCCAACTACCTTTTCCGTTCCAGCATGCGTTGTAGCACCTTGCTGCGCTCCCTGGCTTGCCAGACTTGATCGGGATTCTTGTCCTGATCGAGTGCGAGAAACTTCTGGTAAGCCTCCAAAGCAAGCTTCGGTTCGTTCAGCTTATCGTAGCAAATCGCGCGAATAAACCACGGGCCCGCGCCCGGTTGTTCCATTTTGGCTATCTCGTCCAGCGTTGAGAGCGCAGCGGGATAATTACCGCCCAGAAAAAACGTGGTGCTGAGGTCCTTCCAATAACCAAGATTCTTCGCATCGAGACGCAGGGCGATTCGTAACTCTTTCTCCGCGGCAGCGAAGTCGCGCTTCTCGAGAAAGAGGCGTCCCAGGCCGCCGTGGAGTTGAGCGTCTTGGGGGGCCAGAGTGAGCGCTTGCTGAAGCGTAACGATTGCATCATCCCATTTCTTCCCAGCGATCTGAACGTCCGCGCGGAGCTTGAGCGAGTCGATGGTGGGCTGCTTGCCGGCGTCCAGGCGATCGAGTTCTGCAAGAGCCGCGTCACTCTGGCTTTGGTCAAGAAGAAGATGGACGAGCCGGGCCTGGGCTTCGGCATCATTGGGCATCAGTTCAAGATAATCACGGTAGGCGGCAGCGGCTTCGGACTTTTTCTGCGCGTCGAGGCTTTCCGCAAGCCCCTTGTGCCCCTCAGGCTCTTTCGGCTGAATTTCCACAGCGCGCCAGAATCTGGCTTCTGCCGCAGCAGGCCTTCCATTGCGAAGTGCGGCCCAGCCCAGGTAATTGATGGCTGTAACGTCGTTGGGATCCAAATGGAGGAGCGCCTCGAAGGCCTCGGCCGCACCGGCATGATCGCCTGCGCGGTCCAGCGCGACTGCCAGGAGATATCGCGGATGGCTTTGCGCGGGGAGCAGGTCAACGGCTTTGCGGAGAGGCGGGACGGCGCCAGCGAATTCTTGCTTGTCCAGCAGGAGGATACCGAGATTGAGGTACGCCTCGGACATCTTAGGGTCGAGCGCGATAGTGCGCTCGTACGCGACGCGCGCTTCGTCTGTTCTTTTCAGCGCCGTGTAGACGTAGGCGAGTTGAAAGTGCGCATAAGCAAATTCGGGCTGGTCAGCGATGACTTTTTGCAGCGGTACAATGGCGGACTCAAAATTATTTTTGTCGATGTCGCGCTGCGCTTCCTCGAGCAAATCGTTGAGCGGGTTGGCGACTTTTTGCGTTTTGGATTGAACAACAGGTTTGGACCGGGAGGCGGATTGCTCTCCAGCAGTCAGCTGGTTGCCGGGCCGGGGCGCAGCTTGCTGCGCCCCTGGAGAGAAAAAGAACGGGGCGCAAAAGGCCAACAGGAGAGTCCGAATCGCAGGCGCACGGAGATGAGCGAGCTTCATGGTTCAGCCGGTGGAATCTTGGCTCCATTGGGAATTGCAGGCGCAGGGCCTGCTGGTTTGGATGCGCCGTTCGCGGGGCGCTTTGCCTGGCCGTTTCCATTGAGGGCGCGCGCGAGGTAGCGACCGGTGTGCGACTGCGTATTGCGAGCCACCTGCTCGGGCGTTCCGGTGGCGATGATTTTGCCGCCTTGATCGCCGCCTTCGGGGCCAAGGTCGATCAGCCAATCCGCGGATTTGATGACGTCGAGGTTGTGCTCGATGACCAGCAGCGAGGCGCCGCCCTCCAGCAGCTTGCGGAACGCGCTGAGGAGCTTGGCGATGTCATCGAAATGCAAACCCGTCGTTGGCTCGTCAAGAATGTAAAGGATGCCTTCATTGTCGGTCCGGCTGAGATGAGCAGCGAGCTTCAGGCGCTGCGCTTCGCCGCCCGAGAGCGTCGTCGCGGATTGCCCGAGGCGCAGATAGCCGAGGCCAATTTCATTCAGGACACGGAGTTTGGAAACAACCTTGGGAACATTGACGAAGAATGCCAGGGCTTCGCGCACCGTCAACTGCAAGACTTCGTGGATATTCTTTCCGTGATAGCGGACTTCCAGAACGCCGCTTTTGAAGCGCGTGCCACGGCACTCCTCGCAGATGAGTTCGACGTCGGCGAGAAACTGCATCTCGACGGTGACGGTGCCGTCGCCCTGGCAGGTTTCGCAGCGGCCTCCCGGCACGTTGAATGAAAAATGCCCGGCGGCGTAACCGCGGCGCTTCGCATCGGGCGTATCGGCAAAAACTTCTCGAATCGCGTCGAAGGCTTTGAGATAGGTGGCGGGATTCGAACGCGGTGTGCGGCCGATGGGCGATTGATCGACAATGACCACTTCGCGGACACTCGAATCGCCTTCCAGCCGATCGCAGAATTCCTTGACGCTGCCTCCGACGCGCTGCGCAGCGAGCGCTTTGTACAGCACATCATGAACGAGCGTGGACTTGCCGGAGCCGCTGACGCCGGTGACAACCGTAAGCGTTCCTAGCGGGATCATCAAATCCAGATCCCGAAGATTGTGCATGCTGGCGCCGTAGAGACGGAGGAATCTGCCCGCGGGTTTGTGGCGCACGTTTGGCACGGGAATGCGCAATTCGCCGTTGAGGTAGCGGCCCGTCAGAGATTTGTGTTCTTCGAGCATCGCTGAATAAGGGCCCGCAAAGAGGAGCTTGCCGCCAAGTTCGCCCGCGCCGGGACCAAGGTCGACGACGCAATCGGCGGCCTGGATGGTATCGGGATCATGCTCGACAACCAGGACTGTGTTTCCCAGGTCACGGAGCGATTTCAGAATGTCGATGAGTCGCTGCGTATCGCGGGGATGGAGGCCAATGGAAGGTTCGTCAAGCACGTAGAGCGCGCCGACGAGGTGCGAACCGAGCGAGGTTGCGAGCTGAATCCGCTGCGACTCTCCGCCGGAGAGCGTAGAGGTAAGCCGGTCGAGCGTGAGGTAATCGAGGCCAACCTCGTCCAGAAATTGCAAGCGCGTGCGAATCTCTTCGAGAATTTTGTCGGCGATTCTTAGATGTCCTTCGGAGAGCTGCAACGTGGAAAAGAAAACGCGGGCTTCCTTGACGGTGAGCTTGCAAACTTCGGTGATGGCTTTTCCTGCCACGCGGACGGCGCGGGCTTCGGCGCGCAGACGCGTTCCGCCACAATCCGGGCAAGTGGCATAGCCTCGGAAGCGGCTGAGGAAAACGCGAACGTGCAGCTTGTATTTCTTGCGCTCCAACCAGGTGAAGAAACCTTTGACGCCTTCGTAATCGTTTTCGGGATCGCCTTCAAGAATCAGGCGGCGCTGCTCGGGAGTGAGTTGACGCCACGGCACGGTGGTGGGAATTCCGCGGCTGCGCGCCCATTTTTTGGCGTCCTGCGAAAGCGTCCGGTAGCGCGGTTTCGTCCATGGCTCGATGGCGCCGTCGTCGAGCGACTTGCTGGGATCAGGAACGACGAGATTTAGATCGAAATCGATGGTGTTTCCGAAGCCCTGGCAGCGCGGACACGCTCCGTACGGATTGTTGAAAGAAAAAAGCCGGGGCTCAGGCTCCTGGTAAAGCGTGCCGTCATTCTTGCATTCGAAGCGCTCGTTGAAGGTGAGCCGCTCGGCGGGATTTCCCGCGGCGTCCGCGATGAATTCAAGGATGGCTTCACCCTGCCCTTCGCGGTAACAGATCTCGATGGAGTCGACCAGGCGCGCGCGCGACTCCGGATTAACGGCGAGGCGATCCACGAGAACGTAAACGGGTTTAGAGAAATCGACATCGAGCAAAGTCTCCGGCGAAGAGAATTCGTGGATGCGGCCCGCCTGGCAGAGTCGATTGAACCCGCGTTTCTGAAGGTCGAGCAGCGCCTGGCGAAGGAATTCGGGGGGAGGAGCGCTGGAGGTTTTCTTCGCGCCACGTTTCGAAACGGCGGCGCCCGCCGTGGACGTGGCAATTCGAAACTGGTGCAAAACGTAAAAGCGCCGCCCTGAAGCAAGCGACAAAATGCGCGATGCGATTTCGTCGGGGTTGTCTCGGCGAACTTCGGTCCCGCACTTGATGCAGAACGTCTGCCCGCAGCGCGCAAAAAGGAGTCGCAAATAGTCGTAAATTTCCGTTGCGGTCGCTACAGTCGAACGCGGATTCCGCGTGGTGTTCTTCTGGCGAATCGCTACCGCCGGAGCGATGCCGGAAATTTCGTCGACATCCGGTTTTTCCATGCGCTCTAGGAACTGGCGCGCATAGGCAGAGAGCGATTCGACGTAGCGGCGCTGGCCTTCCGCATAGATGGTGTCAAACGCAAGGGAGGATTTGCCGGAGCCACTGACGCCGGTGACCACAGTAATAGCATTATGCGGAATTTCTACACTGATATTTTTGAGATTGTGGACGCGGGCGCCCCGCACGCGGATAGACTCCTGCTCCGGCCGGACGTCCGTGGTTGCGTGGGTAATCTCTTTGGTCGCCAAGAGTGAGCCTAGACAGCACGTTTCAAGTGCACTGCCTAAACTTCAAATTATACGTCTGCTGTCAAAGCGGGGCAAACGGCGGCATTTGTGAAGGGCGGATCTACGGTTCCTGGGTGAGGGTGATCTCCCCGATACCGCCCTCCACTTTCAGGCGAATCGTCGCCGGGGATTTGCCGTAGGCGTCGTTGGTGTAGGAGTCTCCATCGTGCTTCAGGCCACGCACGTTGATGGAGCCGATGCCACCGGAAGCGTGAGCGATGACGCCGACATTTTTCGGAAGCCGGATATTGGCCTGTCCCACACCGCCTTCAATGTCGGCGGTCAAATCGGTCTTGCGGTCACCGGTGAGGTCAACATCCATTTGGCCCGCCCCCATATGGAGATCCAAGCGGGTGAGAGGAACGTCGCGCAAATGCAGATTCCCTTGCCCCGCCCCCATATCCACTTTCAACTCCAACGGGATGTCCTTGCTAAAGCGCAGAATCCAGTCATTCTGAGAGCGGCCGAAGTGGGTGGAGTGCGAATCCTGAGAGATGTTGAGTTGTCCGACGCCGCCGTCCACGTGGTAATCGACGCGGGGCGCGTCGAAGAAACCGTCGTAAGTGAAGTCCGCGTCAAGCATGTGATTGGCGCCACCATTGATGTTGAGTTGACCGGCGCCCATGTCCACCCTGGCGTGCGCCGTCTTCGCACCCTGCAGGTCCACCGTTTGCACGTTATGCTGCGACTCCGCATAGAAACCGTGGCGGCGGCCAAAGCTCCTTCCGTGCAAGAGAAGGGCGGCCAGAACGATGACGAATGCAAGCGCCCCAACGGTGGCTCCGATGGAGATTCCCTGTGCCGCGTTGGGATTGCGGCTTCTTTGCGTGTTGTCCCATATTTTCCCAACACCGATAAAGATGAGAATGAGCGGCCAGTAGGTCCAGAGAACGGGCAACGGATCGAAAGCCGGACGCCAGTTGTGCAGGAGAAAGAGAGCACCCACGGTAATGAGAATGATCGGGAAAACGAGGGAGACTCTCCTGGGATTATCGTCCTGGGCCATGGCACACCTCCGCTACCTTGTACTACGCGCGCGAAATGAAAATAGTTCAGCGAGCGGTTGGTAACACTGTACAACAAGGAAGGCGCGGATATGAACTGGGGGGAACAGCCGGAGACCGTGGCAACAAGGTAGCGATTTGATTCCCTGCCAGTGTCTCGAATCAGAATCGTTGCGTGCCTTTGTCGAGGAACGGTGTGTGGTAAAGTTTTGCTGAAAAACACCCGAGGAGCCAGGGTATGAAGGAGTTCGAGAGGGTTTTCTGGATCGTTCTGGATAGCGTTGGAATCGGCGAGCTTCCGGACGCGGCGGAATATGGCGACGTGGGCAGAAACACGCTGGGACACATCGCGGAGTCGCGGCCGCTGGAAATCCCGAATCTGGTGCGGCTCGGTTTAGCGCATATCGCGCCGCTGGAACATCAAACGCCGCTTGCTTCTCCGGCAGGAGCGTTTGGCAAAGGTGCGACACGCTCTCCCGGGAAAGATACGACGACGGGACACTGGGAAATGGCAGGCGTGTGGCTCGACCAGGCGTTCCCCGTTTACAAAACCGGATTCCCGAAGGAGCTGATCGAGGAGTTTGAGAAGCAAATTGGAAGAAAAACCATTGGAAACAAGCCGTCCTCCGGCACTGAGATCATCAAGGAGTTGGGCGAAGAGCACGTTCGAACCGGAAAGCCAATCGTATACACGTCGGGCGACAGCGTGTTTCAGATTGCCGCGCATGAAGAAGTAATCCCGATCATGGAGCTTTACCGTATGTGCGAAATTGCTCGGAAATTGCTGGATGGGCCGCATCGCGTGGGGCGGGTGATCGCGCGGCCGTTCGCAGGGACACCGGGAAATTTTGTGCGGACCACGAGGCGGCACGATTATGCCGTGGACCCGCCGAAGCCGATGCTGATGGACGTTCTCGCGGAACGGAAGGTACGTGTTTTCGGAGTTGGCAAGATTCATGACATTTACAAGGGCCGCGGTGTCGACGAATACGTAACGACAAAAGGCAACGCCGATGGCATGGAAAAATTGACGGCGGCAGTCAAGGAGCGGAAGAGTGGACTCATCTTCTGCAATTTGGTGGATTTCGATATGTTGTACGGCCATCGCAAAGACGTGGAAGGATTTGCCAAATCGCTGGAGGAGTTCGATCTCATGCTGGCCGACTTCTTGCCACTGCTGAGCCTCTCCGACATGCTGATAATCACCGCGGACCACGGATGTGATCCCGATCCCCGGTGGGCGACGACCGACCATTCGCGGGAGTACGTGCCTATTTTGGCCTATTCGCCTGCAGGCGGTGCGGGCGTAAACCTGGGAGTGCGGGATACGCTGGCGGACATGGGGCAGACAATCGCAGAGAATTTCGGCGCGACGATTCCGCACGGCAAGAGTTTCCTGAGGGAGATGAAGATGCAGCGAACCAACGAGGTGGCGGGATAGCGAGAAGCGACCATCGCGAGCGGCCACTGCTGGAAGTAATGAGCCTGTTGAGAACGCGCTGAGCCTTCTTACGTCAGAACCAATCGCTCCGGTACGCCACCCACCAGCTAAACATACCAATGGGAATCGTCGCCACAAGCGACCAGAGGATGGGCAAGCTGAAATCCGCTATCAGCCCCAGCGCGATGAACGTCGTCCAGAAAACCTTGCGTTGCATTCTATTATTCTAGCGCACGCAACCGCGCTGGCGCGGCGAGCCGCCGTGCCGATAGCGAGAAGGAACACATGTCAGGAGGAGTGTGATTGGAGGCCACGCGGCGCCCCAACTCATGTAGACTGCTGAACGCCGTACGCGCAGAATGAAGGCAGCATCGGGCCTTCCAAATATGGAAAAGAGCCAAATGCTTGGACGAATCTTCGTCGCCATTTCCCTGATAGTCTTTGGGATCCAACATTTCATGTATGGCGGTTTCGTGGCGGGACTGGTGCCCGCGTTTATGCCCGGGCATCTGTTTTGGGCGTACTTTGTGGGCGTGGCATTTATTGCCGCCGCTGCCGGTATTCTGTACAAAATGTTGGCACGGCCAGCGGCGACCATGCTGGGAGTGATGTTTTTTCTCTTCGTTGTACTACTTCATATCCCCAGAATCGTCCTGCATTTGCGCGATGGAAATGAATGGACCAGCGGATTCGTGGCGCTCGCCATGTGCGGAGGCGCCTGGGTCCTTGCCAACGCCGCACCCCTATACGAGCGCGAAATTGCAGATCCCTTCCTCAAAATCGGGCGATATTTCTTTGCCCTGGCATTCGTCGCTTTTGGGATTCAACACGTTGTTTATGCCCGTTTCGCCGCGGGATTGGGCCCGCCCTGGTTTACAGGGCGGCCCTTGCGGGCGTGCCTGACCGGCGTAGTCCTCGTTGCCATAGGCACAGCAATCGTTCTCCGGAAAAAAACCCGGATGGCGGCTATGGCGCTGGGAACGATCCTTTTTCTCTTTTTCCTATTGATTCACGCCCCTCGCATCGTGACGCAACTGCACAATCCCGGCCCCTGGACCAGCGGATTCGAGATCCTGGCCCTGTGCGGATCCGCCTTGGTTCTGGCCAGTAGTCTGCCGAGAGAAGAATAAATGACCTATGGGTCAGTTGCCGGCCGCCGCGGAGGTGGGCGCGCTCGGAGCGTAGTAGCCATTGCGAGTGCGGGCCATGAGCTTGCCGCGTCCGCGCGGCGGAATCACTTCCACCTGGATGGCGCGGAAACTGCCGTCACGGCGGGTGTTGCTGGGATAGTAGGCCAGAATGTATTGGTTGCGGATGTCGTGCGCGACCTGTTCGCAGATGTTGTGCACGTCATCCACATTTTCCGGAAAGTACGCCAACCCGCCTGAAGCGGCGGAGATCTGCTCGAGCACTTTGCGTGCACGCTTGGCTTCCTTCTTGTTTTCCTGACTGAGCAGGCCGATGGTGTAGATCACCGTATCGGTCTTCTGAACTTCGCGAATCATCTTCTCCAGGGAATTGCGGCTGGCGTTGTCTTCGCCGTCGGTCACTACGAGGAGGACCTTCTTGTCCTTGGAAGCTTTCTTAAGATGATCGAGAGAGCCGAGGATGGCGTCACGCATGGCGGTGCTGCCCCGGGAGTCGATGCGTTCGAGGGCCTCTTTCAGTTCGGGAATACTGTTTGTGAAATCCTTATCCAGATCAAGATAGAAGTCGTCATTGAAGTTGACCACGAAAGCTTCGTCCTGCGGATTGCTGGCCTGAACGAGAGTGAGGGCGGCCTCGTTGACGCGAGGACGCTTGTCGCGCATGCTGCCGCTGTTATCGATCACCAGTCCCATGCTGACGGGGACGTCTTCGCGCTTGAAGACGGACAGCTTCTGTTCGACTTTGTCTTCGAAGACGCGGAAATTTTCCGACTTGAGGCCATCGGCGAAACGCTGACGGTCGTCGAGAACGGTCGTGTGCAAAACGACCAGGTTAACGTCAACCTTGATGCTGGAACCTTGTTTGCCCGCGTTGGGATCCTGACCCGTGGGAGGAGGAGGCGAACTGGGGACGGGAATCTGAGCGAAGGTGGCGGACGCAAACAGCGCAAAAGCGCCTACTACCAAACAGAGATAGCGCAGGGAGTAAAAGAGACCCAGGAGGGACTTAGTGACTGGGTGCGTAGTATCCGGTCTTGGAGTAGACGCTGAGCGGCGGAAGCCCCTTGGGGGCGCGCAGCTTGATCTTGAGCTTGCGCCAGCGAGCGTCGTGAGCCTTGTTGCTTGGTCGATAGCCGAGCACATATTGGTTTCGCAGCTCCATGCCGATTTTTGAAGCGATGTCCGGAAGCTCATCCAACTTCTCCACCGCGAATACGCGGCCACCGGTCATCTCTGTTACTTCGCTGAGAAGCGACGGGCCTCCCAGTTCTTCCGGGGTCCGGTTACGAAAACCAAGCGGGTCAAAGATGCCAATGGCATAGAGCTGGGTATCTGCTTCCTTTACCAGCCGCTTGATATCGCTCTCGTTGTACCGACTATGATTATCGCCTCCGTCGGATAGGATGAGCAAGGCACGTTTGGCGTTGTGTGCACCCCTCATCTGGCTGAGGCCCAGGTAGATGGCGTCGAGCAGCGCGGTACGCCCTTTGGGAGCCGTGAGCATCATGCGGCTCTGCAAGTCTTCCACGCTATTGGTAAAAGAACTCGTGAGTTCTGCACGCTCGTTGAAGCTCACCAAAAAAAACTCATCCTGTGGATTGGCGGTTTTGAAAAATTGCAGAGCAGCTTCGCGCGCCTTGCCGACTTTGTTGGTCATGCTGCCGCTAAAATCGAAGATCACGCCGATGGAAATGGGAACGTCTTCTGCGGAAAAGGTAACCACTTCCTGCTCGATGTTGTCTTCGAACACCCGGAAGTTGTCCGTCTCCAGCCCAGTGACCAGGCGGTTGTAGGGGTCCGTGACGGTCACATTGACGAGCGCGAGGTCGACGTCAAAATGAATCGTTCCGCCGGGCTTAAAGGGCGTGCCCGCAGTATCTTTCCGCACGTCGTCTTTACGGGCTTCCTTCACTTCCTCGCGTTTGGCTTCATCCTTCGGTTTGTTTTCGTCGGAGCTGGATTGAGCGGCGGCCGGGGGCCCGGCGGATAACACGAACAGGCAAACGACCAGCAGGGTGTGGATTGAGAAACACAGAACGCGAAAACCAGGTGAATCGCGTTTCACGGCACCCTCGTCATCCCGGCCTGCCGGGACGGCCGCGCGGTTCGGACTAACGGAGATTCTACCACTCGGCTTATCGAAAACAAGAACATTTGATGGATGTTCAGTATTGAACAATTTGATGGGCCGGGTGACCTTACTAGCGTGTGGTAGCATCACACGTTCCGCTAGAGATGAACCTCCGAAGCGGTCCAAATATTCCCGCGATCGGGAGCCTAGATGAGCCAGCCGAAAGTCATCGTAGTTATTCCCGCACGATATGGGTCGACGCGTCTACCCGGAAAACCTCTGATTTCGGTCGCGGGGAAACCCATGATTCAGTGGGTGTACGAGCGGGCTAAGCTGGCGGAACGGGCCGACCGCGTAATTGTGGCGACCGACGACGAGCGCATCGTGAAAGCCGTTGAGGGGTTTGGCGGCGAAGCAAGGATGACGCGCACCGAGCATCGTACCGGTACGGAACGAGTTGCGGAAGTGGCGGCACACGTAGACGGCAGCGTTTTCGTGAACGTGCAAGGCGACGAGCCGCTTCTCGATCCGCATGCGATCGATGTTGCGGTGAACTCCTTGCTGGAAGAACCTCAAGCTTCCATCAGCACGGTGGCGACGCCGATCAAGACGCCCGGCGACATCATGGATCCGAATGTGGTCAAGACCGTGCTGGACTTCGACGGAAACGCGATTTATTTCTCTCGCGCGCCGATTCCCTGGGTGCGGGATACGTCCAGCAAGATTCAAGTGCGGCACCTGAAACATCTTGGGCTGTACGTTTTTCAACGCGAAGCGCTGCTGGAATATCCGACGCTTCCGCAGGGCGAGCTGGAACGAATCGAGCAACTGGAACAACTGCGCTGGATGGAAAACGGCTGGAAAATTCGCGTGGCGGAAGTGCAGCATGACGCGGTGAGCGTGGACATTCCGGAAGACGTGGCCCGCGTGGAAAAGCTGCTGCAGAAATGACTTGGCCCGGCGGGGACTCCGCCGGGCGATAAATTTAGGAGTGGAATTGCCGACAGCGCGCTCTATTGTTGCAATTTCAGGACGCCAACGACGATGCGCGTCGTGCCGGAGTTGTCGCGGTTGGCAAAGAAAGCCAATTGAGGATTGACGAAGTAGACGACAAAATTGATCGGATTGGCACCGGTCAAGTTGACGGTCATTCCGTTGCGACTCCCGTCTCCGCTCGTTCCGTCACTGCCGTTGATTTGAATCACTCCTCCAACGCCAAGATCCAGCTGTGGCGTGAGCGTGGCGGAAGTGAATTGGAACAAGTCTGCCGTGCCGCTGAGAGCCAGGTTTGTAACAGTAGTCTGTGCAAGAAGATCTTCTTCATCCTCTATGGGGAACGATCCGCCGGCAACTACCAGGCCGCTCCAGTTCACGGCGTAGGTTCCCGAGACGTTCGCGCTCGTGAACGGACTGCCGGATTGCAATTCGATTGACCCGTCGGCCGTATCCCTGGCCACACCGACGGTACCCGATGGGCTGTCATCCTGAATCACGCCGCTGTTTTGGGAGCTCAGGTAGAAGACGAACGAATAGGTGAGACTCGAATCCGAGAAAGCTACGGTTCCCCGCCCTGTGGTGGAGTCGAAGGCGGCGCTGGGATTCGAGAAGGTATTGGGCTGTCGCTGAGCACCTGCGTCGTTGATGTCCATGAGGATGTTGGTGACACTAGATCCGTTGAGGGAGAATCGCCCGACTCGAGTCAGGCCACCATTTGGCGAGCTGCCGCCGACAACAAAGACAAAGCCGCCATTGAGAGCGCTGGGAACATTTACTTGCGCCACGGCGTCACCAGAAAGCATGCCGCCTGAAGTGCTGATGAAGCGAACGCGCTTGGAATCCACGATGTAGAAAACGAAATTCTGCCCGGCTACGTTCGCAATCCCGCGGCCGAAGTTGGCAAGCGTCGACAATTGCAATGGATCTTGAGCGATCGAACCCGGTGCCATGGCGCCACTCGTCAGGTTTCCATTGACGTTGTCGTCGAAGAACCCGGTCGGGATTGCGCCAGTACTGTCGACTGTGAACTCCCCGATGAAGGACTCCGGGTTGTTGCTTGCGTCCAGCCCGGGAAAGTCAAACACGTACGGGCCATTTACGTCCGTGAGAGCGAAAGGAGTGGCCTGCTGCAGAACAAAATTGCCGCTGCCCGTGGAGGCTTGATTGCTATTCGAAGTTTCATCGATTAAGAGGCCATCGCTGGTGGACGTCAAAGTGATTCCAAAGTCCAGCGTGGACTGGCCGACATTCAATGCCAGAGCCCCGCGCCCGTCGGCTTTGACGGTGTAAGTGCCGTTGCTAATGGCGATGGCGTTGGAGGGCGTGCCGCTGGCATTGACGTCCTCAATTCCGCCCGTGATGTTGCCCTTGCCATCCGCGATGAAAACACCAGTACGGGCGAGCGGAACCGGAGGATTGGATCCGCTGGTAAAGACCTCGCCATTGGTGACAAAAGCATATTGGCCGTTCAGGCTGGCCATACTGTACTTGCCTACCGGAGGGGGTGGCTGGACGCTGGAGCCGCCGCCACATGCGGTAGACAACAGACTAGCGGCGGTCGCGAGAGCGAACTGCAGGCGCTTCATCGCACACCTCGCAACGCTTGTTTTTGATCCGCGGTCAAGGTGGAAGCCGAGGTAAGGAGGTAGCCTTTCGCATTGCGAACAGCAACGGCTTGGGCGCCCTTCTGCACAATGCGCGCGGCAAAGTACGTACTGTCGCCGAGGGCCAATGGTTCTCCGACGATGCGCACGTTATCCCCGGGATTCAACTCCAGATGACCGGCCTGGAGAACTTTGCCGTTGCCGAGATGAACGTCCACTTGGCCAGATGAAGTCTGAAGAATCACATGGGCGCCAATGGGAGGCGTGCTGGAAGCGGACTCGAATTTTACGACCGTGCCAAGGAGAAAACTTTCGCGATTTAAGTCGTAAGCATGCAGTTGCCCCGCTTCGGGCTGTCTTGTTTGTTGCGCGCTAGTGGAAATGCAAAACACCAGGGTGATCAAAAGTGCGAGAGTGCCTGAGAAACTTCGTATAGGAGCTTTCATATCCCTTCCCACGTGCAAGAGTCCCACTCGGAACCTTCTGCGTTGCGGCGACCAAGTGCAAAACAGCTTCGGAGCGCAAGGCCAAAGGCTCATTTCCTTAGATGGCGAATCCCCTAGGGGCGGTTTCTGGTTGCCGCACAAGATTTCCTACGTCGCAACATAGGCCATCACTAACTCCACAGATTATTCCCTGCTTGTAAGAAACCCGTTCCCGGCGAAAATGTTTCGCTCCCACAGTCAGGAAAAATAACGTTTTTGCGGCATAAAGAGTTCGATTTGACAGGAAGCCGGGTTCCGGACATAATTGTATGTACGTCAATCCTGTGGAGGGCTGACAAGCCTGGCGTGAGAACGCAGGCTGCACGGATGGCGCCAAAATATATCTTTGTAACTGGCGGTGTTGTTTCCTCACTTGGAAAGGGCGTTGCTGCCTCCTCTATCGGTTGTCTCCTCGAAAGTCGCGGTTTCAAAGTCACCCTGCAGAAATGCGATCCGTACCTCAACGTTGATCCCGGTACGATGAGCCCTTTTCAACACGGTGAAGTCTTTGTCACCGAAGACGGCGCGGAGACCGATCTTGATCTTGGCCATTACGAGCGCTTCACGCACGCCAAGCTTTCCCGCGACAATAACTGGACCACCGGCCGCATCTACGAAACCATTCTCACGAAGGAACGCCGCGGCGATTACCTCGGTAAAACCGTCCAGGTCATCCCCCACGTCACCGACGAAATTAAAGCCACTATCAAGAAAGTCTCTGAAGGCGTCGACGTTGTGATTGTCGAAATCGGCGGCACCGTTGGCGACATCGAGTCGCTGCCCTTCCTCGAAGCCATTCGCCAGATGCGCCTCGAATTGGGCGCGGAGAACACTCTCTTTGTGCACGTCACGCTTGTGCCCTTCATTGCGGCCGCCGGCGAGCTGAAAACCAAGCCCACTCAGCACAGCGTAAAGGAAATGCTGAGCATCGGGATTCAGCCGGACATTTTGCTGTGTCGGAGCGACCACCACATTCCCGCCGAACTGAAGAAAAAAATCGCGCTCTTCTGCAACGTCGTGGAATCCTGTGTCATTTCCATGGAAGACGTGGACACGATTTACGCCGTGCCCGCAGAACTAAGCAAGGAAGGCTTGGACGCACAAATCCTCCGCTTGCTGAAGCTGAAAGACCACGCTTCGAACATGAAGCCGTGGCTCGACCTGGTCCATCGCATGCATCATCCCGCCGGCGAGGCGCGCATCGCAGTCGTTGGCAAATACGTGCAACTCGAAGATGCTTACAAGAGTTTGCGCGAAGCCTTGCTGCACGGCGGCCTGGCGCACAATCACAAAACGGTTCTTGAATGGATTGAAGCTGAAGAAATCGATTCGGCTGCAACGGCAACGGCGCGTCTCCACGGCTATGACGGCATCCTGGTTCCCGGCGGATTCGGCAAACGAGGAATTCAGGGAATGGTGCACACGATTCAGTATGCGCGCGAACACAGAGTGCCCTTCTTTGGAATTTGCCTGGGCATGCAATGCGCAACCATCGAATATGCGCGCGATGTCGCTGGCTTGAAACAAGCTGACAGCACCGAATTTGATCCGCAATCGCCGCACCGCGTGATTTATAAGCTGCGCGAACTGCTTGGTGTGGATGAAATGGGCGGCACGATGAGATTGGGCGCCTGGCCTTGCAAGCTGGAGCCGGGTTCCTTCGCGCACAAGGCTTACGGCAAACTCGAGATCAGCGAGCGCCACCGCCACCGCTACGAATTCAATCGCGACTACGAGAAAACGCTGGTCGCCGCCGGGCTGCGCATCACTGGACGCACTCCGGACGAAAATTACGTCGAAATCGTCGAGGCCCCCGACCACCCGTGGTTCCTCGGCTGCCAATTCCACCCGGAATTCAAATCCAAGCCGCTCGAACCGCATCCGCTCTTCGCGGCCTTCATCGGCGCGGCGCTCGAACATAAGAAGGAGCGCTTGCGTCCAGCTCCCGCCGCCGTCACGGAGCGCCAGCCCGCAACGGCGTTGCGTGCTGCGCCTCGCGCCACTGCCTAAACCGTTGCAAACCCGCCGCTGTCTGCGTAGCCTAAGTAGTTTGCGGATCTTTTTCCAACTCTCATGAACGCGACTCGCGAGATCGAACTTGGCAAGCTGCGCCTCGGTGGCGGCAATCCCCTCTTTCTGATTGCCGGGCCCTGCGTCATTGAAACCGAATCGCACGCCCGCACTATGGCCGAAAAGATCGCTAAGATCGCCGCCGATGCGGAATTGCCGTACATCTTCAAGGCTTCCTTCGATAAGGCCAATCGGTCCTCGCTGAAAGGATTCCGTGGCCCCGGCCTGAAGGAAGGGTTGCGGATTCTCGGCAAGATCAAGTCCGAACTGAAACTCCCGATCCTCACCGATATTCACGAAACTTCTCAGGCCGCGCCTGCTGCGGAAGTTTGCGACGTGCTGCAGATTCCAGCGTTTCTGGCGCGGCAAACGGATTTGCTGCTCGCCGCCGGCAAGACCGGCCGTGTCATCAATGTCAAGAAACCGCAGTTTGTCTCGCCCTGGGAGATGGGCAACGTGGCGGAGAAAGTTGCCAGCACCGGCAACGAAAAGATCATTCTCACGGAGCGCGGCTCTTCCTTCGGCTATCAGAATCTTGTCGTGGATGTGCGCTCCTTCCCTATCATGCAAAGGACGGGCTACCCGGTTGTCTTTGACGTCACGCATTCCGTGCAGCTTCCCGGCGGACAAGGCCATTCGAGCGGCGGCCAGCCGCAGTTCATTGAGCCGCTGGCGCGCGCCGGCGTGGCCGCGGGAGTAGACGGCATTTTTCTGGAGACTCACGACAATCCCGCCAAAGCGCTCTCCGATGGGCCCAATGCCCTGCCGCTCTCGCAACTTCTTGGCTTGCTCATGAAATTGAAGGGGCTCAGCGCCGTCGTCCGCCGTTGGAGCGCGAAATGAGCCTGGACACCGCTCGGCGCGTGCTGAAAATCGAGGCCCAGGCGATCCACGATGTCCTGGCGCGGCTGGATGCCACCTTCGAAAAAGCCGTCAGCGTGCTCTTCGCCTGCAAAGGGCGCGTGGTAGTCACGGGCATGGGTAAATCCGGCCTGATAGGACGAAAAATCTCCGCCACGCTTTCCAGCACCGGGACGCCGTCCTTCTTTCTGCATCCTGCCGAAGCGCTGCACGGCGATTTGGGAATGCTCGCGCGCGGCGACGCCATGCTGGCAGTTTCCTACGGCGGAGAGACCGAAGAGATCATCCGGTTGCTGGAAGCCCTGAAACGTCTCGAGATGCCGCTGGTCACGTTGACGGGCAAGCCCCAATCCACGCTAGCCGAAGCCAGCGACGTCGTGCTGGATGTCAGCGTGAAGGAAGAGGCGTGTTCCTTGAATCTCGCGCCCACCGCGAGCACGACCGTGGCCATGGCCGTCGGCGATGCGCTGGCGGTTTCGCTGCTGGAGCGTCGCGACTTCAAGCACGACGATTTCGCAGCCTTGCATCCCGCGGGGCGCCTCGGCAAGAAACTGCTTCGCGTCGAGCACCTGATGCATGCAGGAGACGCCCTGCCGCGCGTGACGAAAGACACGCCAATGCCAGATGTGTTTCATGAAATGAGCAAGAAGGGCCTTGGCATGACGACAGTGCTTGAGCCGGATGGAAGATTGGCTGGAATTGTCACGGACGGCGACCTGCGTCGCCTGATGGAAAAGCATCGTGGCGCAACCCTGGAGATGGCCGCAGGTCAATGCATGACAAAAAGTCCGCAAACGATCGGGCCGCATGTGCTCGCCAGTGAAGCGTTGAACCTGATGGAGAAGCGCAAGATCACCTCCATCGTGGTTACAGATGAAGCGAAGGGCGTGCTCGGCGTCGTCCATCTGCATGATTTGTGGACTCTGGAGCTGATGTAGCGGCGGGTCTTTAGACCGCTCTTTCTTTCTGCCGAATTCAGAGAACGCAAAGAACACGGAGAACAAATTGGCCACGCGAGGAAAGAAAATCCCAGAAAAACTGGCAAGACGAGCGAAACAAATTCTCGTCCTGCTGATGGACGTCGACGGCACGCTCACCGACGGCAGCGTCACGCTAGTATCGCAGCAGGATGGTCACGCGCTGGAAAGTAAGACGTTCGACGCTCACGACGGCCAAGGCCTCACTCTCGCCGTCACCGCCGGATTGCGCACCGGCGTCATCACCGGCCGTGGCAGCGCCGCCCTTCGCCGCCGTTGCAAGGAACTCGACATCGAGTTTGTTTACGAAAAACAAGGGCACAAGGTCGCGGCCTACGAGGACGTCCTGCGCAAGACCGGCGCCAAGGAATCCGAAGTCGCCTTTCTTGGCGATGACCTGCCCGATCTCACCATCATGAAGCGCGTCGGTTTGGCTGTCGCCGTCCACAACGCCACTCCGGAAGTGCGCCGCGCCGCCCACTACACCACCAAAGCGGACGGCGGCAAAGGCGCTGCCCGCGAACTCGTAGAAGTCATCCTCAAATCCAAAGGCATCTGGGAAGAAATGATCGACAAAGCCCGGGCCTGAATCTGCCCCCTTCTCCGTAGCTCAGCCCCCTCGGCACCCTTTGCGTTACAATCTTATGGCTATGAAGCGCCGCAATCGCAAGCAAAGCTCGAAAGCCGCCAACGCTCGTAAAATTGCCGATACCGTGAAAACGCCCGCGAGTCCTTCCGAATTTTCCTTTGATTCGGAAATGATTGAAAGCTTTTCCGGCGTTTCCAGTGATGCGGAAGCGGTGGCAACCTTTCCTGACACTCCTACTGATTCCGAAAATGTTGCAACCGCTCCCAGCGTTTCCAGTGATCCAGCAAACGCTGCCGCTCCTCCCGTCGTGCTTTCCGGGGCAGACCGCCGCACTCACCCCCGCTACGAGTTCTTTGCTGCCGCTGAGGTCGTTCCAGCCGAATCCGGCGCCCGGATGGAAACGCGCGTCCGTGATTTCAGCCAGCAAGGCTGCTATGTGGACACGAGCGACGCCCTCCCGCTAGGAACGGTCACGGACGTACGCATCATCAAAGGGTCGCAACGGTTTGAAGCCCGCGCGAGAGTCGTCTACTCCCGCGCCGCCAAGGGCATGGGACTGGTGTTTACCGCCATCGAGCCAGAGCGGCTTAGGACTCTGGAAGCGTGGCTCACAGAATCCCGCGAAACCTCCTGGCTGGCGGCAAATCGCCGAAGGAGCCAGCGCGTATTGATGACCATTCCGGTGCGTGTCTCTGGAAAGACTGGCGCTGGAGTCTTTGAAGAAGACGCTCGTACGCGGGCTATCAGTGCTCACGGTGCGTTGATTCACTTGTTGACCGAGGTGTACAGAGGACAGCGACTCACTCTATCGAACGTCCAGACCAAAGCAGCGCTCGAGTGTGTTGTCGCGCACATTGACAGGCGTCAGAGCAATCAGCCTCAAGTGGGAGTGGAGTTCATGCTGCCCAATCCTATGTTCTGGCACGTGGCCTTCCCGCCAAAAGACTGGACGCCCCGCCATCCCGACGCCAAATCGCCCGCAAAGTCCGGCTAATCAAGTTGACCGGCGGGAACGCCGATCTCCCGATCGGCGCGGGGTTCGGGCCCCACCTAGCCGCAATGACAGGGGAACTTTGCCCTCTGTCTATGCGTACCGAATCCTAAGGCACCTGGTCTGCCTCTAGCTCTGGCAAAATCACCGACTCTGCAAAGGAGGGATTGCAGCCATGGACGCATTTCTCCTCGACCTGAAATACGGCGCACGTTCTCTATGGCGCGACAAAGGCTTTGCCCTCACCGTGCTTCTCACTTTTTCCGTGTGCATCGCCGCCCACGCCGCTCTCTTCGCCATCGTGAACTCCGTCGTCTTGCGTCCCTTGCCCGTATTCGAGGCCAATTCCATTTTGATCATGTCCAACGAATACCCGAAAGCCGGGGTCGCCGGGTCCAACGACAGCAGTTCCGGCGACTATTTCGACCGTCTTCGCGAAATGACGGCTTTCGAGAGCCAAGCGATCTTCCGTCCACGCAATCAAACTGTGGAGCTGAATGGTTCGCCACAACAGATTCGAGGGATGCTGGTCACGCCCTCTTGGTTCAGGCTGCTGCGTGTCTCTCCCTCCCTCGGCCGCGCTTTCACGGAAGAAGAGGGCGAAATCGGCAACGATCAGAAGGTGATCCTCGGTCATGGACTTTGGCAACAATTGTACGCCGCTGATAAATCGGCAATTGGCCGGGAACTGCGCATCAGCGGCCGGCCTTTCACCATCGTTGGCGTGATGCCTGCCGATTTTAATTTTATTGACCCGGACGTTCGCCTGTGGATTCCGCTCGCTTTCACTGCCGAGCAGAAGACCGTTCATCACAATAACAACTGGTATCACATTGGACGCTTGAATCCTGGCGCTACCCTGCAGCAAGCTCAGGCCCAGGTAAACGCTTTGAACAATGAAAATCTCGAGCGTTTCCCGGAGTTCAAGGAAATCCTGATCAACGCCGGATTCAACACCAAAGTCAAACCCCTTCAGGAAATGCTGACGGGCGGCGTCAAAGGGACTCTCTATTTGTTATGGGGTGGCGCTGCCCTAGTTCTTCTCATCGGCGGATTGAACATCGCCAACCTCGCATTGGCCCGCCTCGCTCTGCGCCGCAAGGAATTGGCCACGCGCATCGCACTGGGCGCGGGCCGCGCGCAGCTCATGCGCCAGTTGCTTTTGGAAAACTTGGGATTAGCGCTTCTCGGAGGCCTGGGCGGCGTCGCTCTGGGCGCCGCCTTATTGCGCACACTCAACGCCATCGGCCTCGAGCATTTCCCTCGAGCCGGCGAAGTTCATATGGATAGCACCGTGGTTCTCGTTTCTCTCGCGCTATCGCTGGCCGCCGGACTCTTTGTCGGCCTGTTTCCTCTCGCCGGCGTTTCGAAAATCGGCATCAGCGATGCGCTGCATGAGGACAGCCGCACCGGCACTACTGGAAAAAAATCCCGTGGCGTCCGTCAGCTTCTCGTCGCCGCCCAAATCGGATTCGCGTTCGCCCTGCTCGTTGGCGCGGGACTGCTGCTCGCCAGCTTTCGCCTTCTGTTGCAAGTCGATCCGGGATTCAATCCCAGCGGTGTGGTCACTGCATCCGTCGGCCTGCCGCGCTCCAAGTATCCCAAGCCTGAACTCTTGCGCGACTTCATGGACCGTGCGCTCCCTGCCATCCGCGCCATCCCCGGAGTTTCCCTCGCCGGCGCAACCGAGGCCATTCCCCTTGGCGGCAATCACAATGACAGTGTGATTCTTGCCGAAGGCTATCAAATGAAATCTGGCGAATCCCTGGTTTCTCCGCTGAACATCTCTGTGACTCCCGGTTATTTCGAGGCCCTGGGCATTTCCATGGTCCGTGGCCGCAGCTTTGATGACCGCGACAATGAGACTGCCCCCCGCGTCATTATTGTGGACGAACGCTTGGCGCAGCATTTCTGGCCGAACCAGGATCCCCTCGGTCGCCGTATGTACTTCCCCGGGGACGCCAAGAATCTTCTGAAGATTGACGAGCACACAGTTTGGATGACCGTTATCGGTGTCGCACGCACGTTGCGCTACGAAAGCCTCGACGGTTCCGGCGCACCCGTCGGCGCCTACTACCTCCCCAATTCGCAACAACCTGCCGGCGGTTTCACTTTTGCTCTCAAAACCGCTGCCGATCCGGGATCCATCATCCGCGCTCTTCGCTCGGGAATGGCCCGCATGGATCCTGACCTGGCGGTTTTCGACGTGCATCCCATGTCCGAGCGCATCGACCTTTCCTTGTCTTCTCGCCGGATCTCTATGCTCCTGGCCAACGCCTTCGGCGGAGTCGCTTTGTTCCTGGCAGCGCTCGGCATCTACGGAGTGCTGGCTTATTTGGTCGCGCGGCGCACTCGCGAAATCGGTATTCGTGTGGCCCTTGGCAGCACCCGGTCCGGCGTTCTCAAGCTGGTTTTGCGCGAGGGATTCCAACTCGTGGCCATCGGCCTGGTTTTGGGAATGATCGGCGCCGCTTCCCTGCAAAAAGCCGTGGCCAGCGAAATATATGGCCTCCGACCGCTCGACCCGCTGGTGTTAGCAAGCGTCATGGCTTTGCTGGCCATCGTTGCACTCGCTGCCTGCGCCGTCCCTGCCCGTCGCGCCATGCGCGTCGACCCCATGGTCGCCCTGCGATACGAATAATCCTTGCCCCAGCGCGATCCGCCGCGCCATCCCGGAGGTTCAGCGGGACGAATCTCCGATTACCGTGGCGTTTCGTTTGACATGCTTACGCTTGGCTGTTGCTTTACGCCGTCATTCCAATTCGGCGCGTCGAAAGCAGGTTGTCCTCCTTACCAGTAAGTGTATTGTCAGGCGCAGAGTTCAGTCCCGCTTGCACCCTTTGCGTTAGAATCATAGGGTTATGAAGGGACGCAATCGCAAGCGAAAGTCGAAAGCCAAAAGCCCTGCCAAGTCTGCCGGCATTGCGGAAATACCTGCAAGTCCTTCCGAAATTTCCGTTGATACGGAGATAGTTACGAGCTATCCCGACGTTGCCAGCGATTCGGAGATAGTTGCGAGCCATCCGGACACTCTCATTGATTCGGAAACGGCTGCAGCCTCTCCCAACATGCCCAGTGATGCAAAGAGCCCTGCTGGCCTATCCGTCGCGCCAACCGGGGCCGACCGCCGGATCCATCCTCGCTACGAGTTCACCGCTGCCGTTGAGGTACTTGCGGCTGACTCCGGCGCACGGATCGAAACGCATGTCCGCGACTTAAGCCAGCAAGGCTGCTACGTGGACACCAGCGACGCCCTCCCTTTAGGAACCGTCACGGACGTTCGCGTCAAAAAAGGAGCGCAACTGTTTGAAGCCCGGGCGAGAGTCGTTTACTCAAGAGCGACCAAGGGTATGGGACTCGTGTTTACCGGCGTTGAGGCGGAGCACGTCCGGACTCTTGAAACATGGCTTACGGAATCCCGCGAAACTTCCTGGCTCGCGGCCAACCGCCGAAGGAGTCAACGCGTATTGATGACCGTCCCTGTCCGCGTCTCCGGAAAGAGCGCCGCCGGACTGCCCTTTGAAGAAGAGACTCACACGCGGGCCATCAGTGCCCATGGCGCGTTGATTCTCGTGTCGACACAGGTCTGGAGAGGACTTCGGCTCAATTTGTCGAACGTCCAAACAAAAGCTGCGCTTGAATGTGTTGTCGCGCACATTGACAAACGCCCCAGCGATCGAACCCAGGTGGGAGTCGAGTTCACGCTGCCCAATCCGATGTTCTGGCATGTGGCCTTCCCCCCAAAAGATTGGACTCCTCGTCACCCCGACGCGAAATCCCACGGCAAAGCGCGCTAATCAACGTGTGGACCCCACTCCTGCAGGAATAGACAGTTAGGTGATGTCCTTCGGATCTGCGGGCTCTCAACTATCAAGGACCGGCCGTTGTCATTACTTCCGCGCGTCCGTTTAAGTAAGAGGCAACCGCTCGATCCTTCTCGGTTTACCATTCGATCCGGGCTCTACCTGCCGATTTGGATCGAAGACCAGATCCAATTCCGCCACATGGATCGCCGACAGTCTGTGAGTTTTTCCAATGCATTCCACAAAGAGCTCGTTGCGCGCTCGGTTATCCACTGGTATGCGCACGACTCCAGCTATCTCTACGGTTTGGCTCTGTTGATTCAGCATGGCCCGGCCAGTCTTCCCATCGGAATGAAGTGAAAGTGAGTAAGTACGCGGCGGCAGTCTTTTTCCAGCGCATTGCACGGTGTAAGGAAGTGTGACCTTGCCAGCAAAGCGCACTTTCCCCATTTCTGCGGCGACACCTGCCTTGGCTTTGGATTGCGGAATAGGCTCCGTACTGGGCGACCCGAAATGGTCGGGGTCGACCTCGGACTGGGCATAAGCGCGGGGAGTCGCAAATGCTACAAACCCCGTTAGAACAACCAACAGTCTAATAACCAATACAGTTTTCACGTAGTGCTTCCACTCGCGTGAACGTTTCTTCATCGCGGGTGGCCGCACCTAATGCAGCAAGGAGAATGGGGTGGCTTGTCTACTCGGGGTCCGGTTCTTGAAAGGTGGACTCTGCTCGGTGTCGCGTCCCTCTGAGGTTTGGTTCATCCGCGCTCTTGGGTCCCGGATGTTCCTACGGGAAGAAGGTCCTGGAACCCCCTCCGACTCAGTCTCACGCGACAACCTGCTACTCACTCTGAACCAAGCCGCTCGCATAGTGCCGCGTGGCTATGTCGCGTCAACGCTATGCTGTGCCCGGTGCCGGCCATGCTATCCTGCAGCATCGAGTCACGTTTTCTGGCATGGATAGTCATCTCAGGACATAATGTCAGCGGCCATTCCGCCACCAAGGACTTAGGCACGATGCTTCATGCATGGCATGATGTCTCACCGGGAAACGATCTCCCGCGCGATTTTCAAGCCGTCATCGAAATTCCCCTGGGCTCCAACGTGAAATATGAATTGGATAAAGCCAGCGGCCTCTTGAAAGTGGACCGCATCATCCATTCGGCGGTGTTCTACCCGGCAAACTATGGCTTCATCCCGCAGACTTACGCTGACGACAACGATCCTCTCGATGTTCTCGTTTTGTGCCAGGAGCCGGTGCAGCCGCTGGCGCTCATCAAAGCGCGGGCCATCGGCTTGATGACGATGATCGATTCCGGAGCCAGCGACGATAAGGTCATTGCCGTGGCCACCAACGATCCCGAATTCAACAGCTACGTCGAAGCCAACGAACTGCCTCCGCACCGACTGCTCGTTCTGAAGCGCTTTTTCCAGGACTACAAACAACTCGAAGGTAAGCAAGTTCAGGTAGACGACATCCGGCCGGCGTACGCCGCGGTCAAGGTCATTGAAAAGGCTCTCGCGCAATACAAAGAAAAAAGAGAGATGCTTCGCGCTAAGGATGGGCACTAATACAAATGAGCTATTCTTGCGCTCTAAACTCAATGCTAACTTGCCCCGGCACAAACGATCCCGGTAGGAGGCTGCGGCAGTTTCGTGCTGGCATTCCTTGCCCGCGCGCGTGTAAATTCATGGGCCGGAGCAAAATGGCATGAATCGTTTCTGGAAATGGACGGCGGGCATTTTCGGCGTGCTGCTCGTTGTTGCTTTTGGCATCCTGTCACACATGGCCGGGAGCCCCAAGGATGCCTATGGGATGGTCCGGTATGCCTTGCCGCACATGCATCGCGGCACGCTGAAAGTTGGCAGCGACGCGCCCGACGCACGAATTGTCGCCCTGGACGGCGTAAACCATTTCCACATTCGCGAACGAACTCATGAACGTCCGCTCGTACTGGTGTTCGGAAGCTTTACTTGACCGCCGTTCCGCCGCCAGGTTGGCGACGTCGTCCAGATCTACAACGACTATAAAGAGCGCGCCGATTTTCTGACCGTGTATGTTCGCGAAGCCCATCCCACCGACGAATGGCAAATGAAATCCAATCTGAAGGATAAGGATGACGTCTGCTATGCCCAGCCGAAAACGCTTGAGCAGCGCGTGATTATCGCAAATGATTTCATCAAGCGATTCAAATTCCCCTTGCCCTTCGGCATCGATGATATGAGCAATGCCGCGGACAACGCGTACTCGGCGTGGCCCGAGCGCATTTACATTATTGATGAGAGCGGCCACATCGCCTACCGCGGCGGGATGGGGCCATTCAATTACAAACCGGAAGAAGCCCGCGAATGGCTGGCCGCGCGCTACGGCGCCATAAAACACGAACTCCCGAAATCAACGCCAGATGTGACGCCTGCATCAGCATTGGGAGCCGTCGCACCTGCTCCGGGTGCCCTGTCAACGCCCGCCCGAGCGGCTCCAGCAAAATAATGCAGCCGTGAAAACGAGAATTGGAAACAAGAAGAAGAATGGCAGCCCGCTCAAGAGAGTTGGGCTGGCGCGGGCAATCTCAAAACTTGGCTATTGCTCGCGATCGCGCGCGGCAGAGTTGATTGCCGCCGGTCGCGTGAAATCGAATGGAGCAGTGCGCCGCGATCCGGAAACGCCGGTGCACCTCGGAAAAGACCGCATCGAAATCGACGGTCAGCCAGTGGCGAGTAGCTCCAAAATCTATCTTGCAATGAACAAGCCTCGTGGAGTCGTGACGACGGCGTCCGACGAAAAAGGACGCGAGACAGTTTATTCTTTCTTGCCGCAGAATTTGCCGTGGCTCGCACCTGCCGGGCGGTTGGACAAAGCCAGCGAAGGATTGCTGCTGCTGACCAATGATTCGGAATGGGCAGCGCGTGTCACGGCGCCGGAGACGCATCTCCATAAAACGTACCACGTGCAGATCAACGCGATGGCCGATGAGGCGCTGCTACAGCAATTGCGAAACGGAATTCGCGCAAGCGATGACGATTTTCTTTGCGTGAAAAATGTCCGCGTACTTCGCAGCGGCGAACGAAATTCGTGGATCGAGATTGTTTTGGACGAGGGCAAGAATCGCCACATCCGGCGCATGCTCGATGCACTGAAAATAAAAGCGCTCCGGCTCGTGCGCGTCGCGATCGGGCCGCTGGATCTCGGCGATCTGCCAAAGGGCGCAACTCGCGCACTCAAACCGGAGGAGAAGCAGGCGCTTGATGAAGCTTATTTCGATTTGTAAGTGAACGTCACTTTCGTTTCTTCGTCGAGCACCAGCGGCCTGACGAAGTTGTACGAGTTCCCTGCCCTGGGCACATCGACGCGCACCGGTAGCACGCCAGAAACGCGCTGCTGTAGGTTAAACACGTTAGCGGAAGCTGCCGTCTGCTGCTTCTCGGCAGCCTTTTTCGCATCGCGCTGAAAGGTTTCAAGGTTCGAGTAATTTCTGCCATTAACGCTCAGTTCCACCATTTCCGTTGCCGCGGCGACTTGCAACGTGGAGCCGAGCGGGACGGGCCTGGTGGCATCGTAGTTGAATTTGTAAACAAGCCGCTTGAAGCCCGGGGCGGACGCCGTAAATTCCATAGGGCCGGAAGGCATGTTGGAAACCACCCAACGACCTGAAGAGTCGGTTACCACATTTCGGATGGCTCCAGTTGCTGGTTGGGTGACGGCGACTTGGGCGTTGGGAATCACTGCACCAGATTGGTCGACTAAAACGCCGCCGACTTGTCCCGGAAGCAAGGACAACGTCTCGTAATTGGTGGGCGCGGATACTCTCGCGTATACGGAGAGTCGGTCAAACTCCTCCGCGCCGGAGACATCCAGCGAGGAAGGCGGAAGCAAATTGGCGGCGATGGCGTCGCCACCGAAGTCTTTCACCTTGTATCGCTCGGGGAGAAAAACTTCCCATTGCAAGAGATTGATGGGCACGTCCATTTTTGGAAGCGAAAGATCGGAGCCGCCTTTTTTCGCGAAGGGCGCGCCCGAGTGCATGAAAACGAACGAAACGGTGTAGGAGTCCACGGGCCGAAAGCCCGCGCGCAACAGCGGGACGCGGTTGCCATCGGGTCCTTCGACGGGTTTTACTTTTTCTCCAGCGACTTCGGCGGAGAGAATGCTTGCGCCTGGGGGCAATGCGATTTTCAAAAAGGGTTGCGCCTGATTTTTGATGGTGAGCCTTATTTCAGTGAGCGAGCGGCCCTCGGTGGTAACGAGAGTGGTGACGACGGCGCGTTCGGCCACGGCCGCGAGCACGCTGCTGTCCGCGAAGCGCGTCCATTCTAGCGCCAGGGCAGGCTTTTCGTCCGGCTGCTTGTGATAACGAAATGCGGCCTGCATGGGAAAGCGCGCGAGCGCGCGCAAGTACGGATTCATTTCCTTGAAATCCATGCGCTTCAGGCCGCCCGATTCCGCGGCAGTAAGCTCGATCGTTCCGGCACCCTCGACAAGAACTTCGCCGGTTTCGCGTTTTGCCTCCTTGAAGCTGAGAAAAGGCGCGTCGACTTTCGTGGCCGATATCGATTTTTCCATGGAGATCAGGAACTGATGGCTGCGTTGCGCGGGGCCGGTGACCTTCAGGGTCAAGACGCCGGATTCGAATTCGCTGGATTCGACGGATGCGCCGGTAGCGCCGCTAACTTCAAATCCCGCGGGGACTTCGATTTGAAATTCCGAAGGCTCACCTTGGACAACGGTGATGTCGGCGAGAGCAGCGATTCGGATGTCGGCTTCGCTGACGGAAACGAGCGTCTTCACGTCGGAGAGAAAGCGCACTTCCTTGGGCGCAACGAGCGCTGCGGTTTCTCTTTTTGTCCACCAAATGTTCGCAGGCTGTCCTGGAACAAGGGTAGCTTCGATGGAGGTTTGCCCGTTCTGTGAAGACCTGGAGGTAATGATGCCCGGGCTGACTCGAACGTTGGTGTGATCGCCGGGAACAACAAGGGCGAGCCGCACACTGCCGGCCGCGGGCACGGGAAGACTGAACGAAGCGCGTCCGGCTTCAATGCTTAGGGGAAGGCCAGCGTCGAGCGTGACGGCGAAATCTGCCGGTCCGGTGATCACCGCGGTGTGGGTGCCATTTTCCAATTCAAGCGGCAGGCCCTTCCCCTCCTGGCGAGCGTCGAGAATGGCCATACCCGTGGTCAAAGGAATTTTGGTTGCGCCTTTGTGAAGGATTTCTCCCTGTAATTGCACCGTACCTTGCACCGATTCGTTAGCCACGCGAAACTTCAAGTCGGCACGCTTCATAGTGTAGGGAACGGGAGGGGTATCGAGTTTTCTAGCAGGCTTGCTGGCGAGTTCTAGGAGCCGGTTGTATTCGTCGAGTGGAAGGGTCACATTGCCCGAGGCTGGAACGGGAGGAAGAGCAGCATCATCTGCTGCGGCCGCAAATCCCGGGAGAACCAACATCCACGTCAACACAATTGCTAGAATCTTTTTCACTTGCCACCTACCTTTTTTTCATGCTGATAAGTTAAGCCTGCCGATGGAGCCTGGTTTTCGCCGGTCAGTTCGGAAACGAGATAGAGAGAAGGACCGAAGGCGGGAAAAGAAACGTGAATAGGAAGAATTCCGGCCCGCTTCCCGGTCAACGAGTCGGCCCTGAATTTATCGAGAAGGGCCTCCGTTGCTACTTGCGAGCGCCTTAGTTTGGAATCGTCCTTGCCATCGGTATCGGATAACGACGGTGCCGGAGCAGGCGAAGATGTGCTAGCGGCAAAAACTCCGCCGCCGGTTCCGGATGCCGCAGGGGTGCTTAACGCGGAGGAGACTGGATTCTCGTACGGCGCGGTTCGAAAGGCACCCTGTTCGGGCGTTACTTTGAAGAGCGGCGGATGATAAACGAGGAGCCCAGTGCGAGAGACAGGTAAATCGAGAGCGGGCAGAGCCAATCTGAATTGACCTTTATCGTTCCACGCAGTGCCGCGGCTCAGGTAGATAACTTCGACTGCAAATTCCGGGGCTTCTTCACCAGCGCGCGCTTTGTCGAGTGGCAAGAGCAAGCTGCCATCCGGCGATTGCCCGGGCCGCACGGGTTTGCCGGCCAGGGACGCACTCCAGAGCATGGCGCCGGGCGGCAAGGTGATCTTAAGGAAGTTGCGCTGGTTGTTTCGAACGGCGTAGCGCGCTTGGACGAGGGTTTTCCCTTCGTTGCTGATCAGAACCTGATAGCGGGCTTCGGAGACGTTGGCCATCAGCACGGCTTGAGGCCTGTAGCGCGTCACGTTCAAACTGAGCGAGCGCGACAATTTGGCGTCGCCAGCGCGAAAACGGAACGCCGCGAGCGATGGAGACTGGCGACTCGAAACCATTTCGCCGAGGTCCGTGGCATCCGCGCTGTCGAGGCCTTCGGATTTGAGATCCTTGATTTCCCCGGCGCCAAGGACTTCGACGGCGACGCCGCCAGTTTCGCGCTCGGTGTTGAGAAGACGCAACACTGGAATATCAATCTGCCCTTCGCGAGGGCTGCGGGTTTCGCCGGTCACAACGAAGCGCGCGTTTTGTTCGACCGGTTCCAGGAAGGTGACGGAGAGTTCGTTGGCCTTCACTTCCCAATCGGCAACCATCGCGCCGAGAACCTGATTGATAGTGACCTTATCGGGAATTTGAATTTTTGCGACGCGAGCAGCTCCCTGAGTTATTTCGATATTCACTTCCACGTTGATGGACATAGAGTCTTCGCCTAGGCCCAGGAGTTGCGTCAGCGATCCGCGCATGCGCAAGGGCTGTGTGGCGCGATGGTCCTCGGTCTTCCTGCGCCAAGCGAAAGTGAGTGCTTCGTTTCCGCGCCCGTAAGCAATCCACTTGCTTTCCGCACCGGATTCGGATTTCTCAGAGAGGAGACCCCCGGAGAGCCGCACGTCCAAGCCTTGCCGAGGCAGCTGCACGGAGGCGCGCGTAACGCCGGATGCAGTGGAGGGCAGAGTGATACTTTCCTCGCCGGTCGAAGAGGCCACGGGAATAGCGATTTCGAGAAGCAGGACCGCGCGGCCTGAATGGGAAAGTAGCGCGGAGAGTTGCCCACCGGCTTTGCCGCTGACTCCAGGCACGAGAGAAACGAATTTTCCATCAAGCCTGGCTTCGCGAACTAGCAGACCCGCCGGAATGGGGACACGCACCCAGCCATCCCTTAGAACATCGACGGTCAGGTTTGCGCGGCCCGAAGCGAGTTCAGTATCGATGCGCAACTCGTAGTCCACGCGCGTGAGGGTGGCTTCGACGGGAGGCGGCTCCGGATCGCGCTCGATGGGATAAGCCTTGGCGTGAAGGGTGCGGTATTCGTCGACAGGCAAGACGACCCAGCCGGGCGAATGTGTAGCGGTCTGCGCAAAGGAGCTGGCCGCGAAAAAGAACAAAAGCGCGAACAGAGATGGCGCAAAGAGCGAGAATGCGGTCCTTTTTTTTAGTGGCAGAATTTCTGCAAGTCGTGCGGGCATACAAGTAGCCTCCTCATCTTCAAGATGAACGAACGGGTGAATGAATTGGGCGACCCGGGGGACGAAGCGTGCTCTTCGTGGATACGATGACGCGCTGGGCAAAGATGGTTGTTCCACAAAATAATTCCTTCCTCAAAAAAACTGATTAGCTCAGGTATACGACTGCCGGTACTCAGCTATTAGAACGGCTGGTTTGGATTTTCTTGCAGGCAGAGTTGGCGAGCACCACGCTTGGCTATTCCGAAATGACCCTGACGCGGCAGTGGTCTGACCTAGGCCACTTTGGGCCAGACCCTGGCGTTCCTATTGGAGAGCCAGTGACGTAGAATGTTCGCCTCTTGCCGGGTTTTTCAGCGACAGGAAGCGCGAGGTGCAGGGATGCGTTGGCTCTTATTGTTGGGTTCGTTGATTATCGCCGCGGCGGCAATTGCGCAAACCCAGAAGTCGAGTGACGTCGCAGGTTTCATATCTGTAGAGATGCCAGTCTTCGTTCTTAACCACGTTCGCGTCATCGATGGAACGGGTGCAGCGCCGAAGGAAGACCAGGCGATGGTGGTCGCGAATGGCAAGATTCAGTCCATTGGCCCGGCTGCGTCCGCGCAAATCCCTCAGGGAGCACAACTCCTGGATCGCTCCGGCTACACGGTCATTCCCGGCATTGTAGGAATGCACGATCATCTCTACTACACGAACTCAATCTCAGTGCAATTCGCCGGCGGAAGAATTGGCGAGCCGGGGCTGTTCGTTGGGGAAATTCCTTACACCGCGCCGCGTCTGTACCTTGCGGCTGGCGTAACCACCATGCGCACTGCCGGGAGCCTGGAACCTTACACCGACCTGAAGATAAAGAGCCGCATAGACGCAAACCTGATGCCGGGACCAAGCATTGATGCTACAGCACCGTACCTGGAAGGCGCGCCGACGGTATTTGCCCAGATGCATGAATTGACCGGACCAGACGACGCAAAACGAATGGTGAATTACTGGGCGGCGGAAGGCATGACGTCGTACAAAGCGTACATGAACATAACGCGCGAGGAGCTGGGAGCGGCAATCCAGGAAGCCCACGCGCACAAGTTGAAACTGACGGGGCATCTTTGTTCGATAACCTGGCCGGAAGCTGTGCTACTGGAAATCGACGATCTCGAACATGGTCCGGTGTTTGCGGACACTGAATTCGTGGCGGACAAAAAGCCGGACGTATGCCCAACGGGAGGAAGCAGCAGTTGGGCGAAACAAGACGTAAACGGAAGTCAGGTGCAGGAGCTGATCCACAAGCTGGTGTCGCATCACGTTGCGGTGACTTCGACGCTCCCCGTGTTTGAGTCCAGCGCGCCGGGCCGGCCGAAATTGCAACGGCGCACTCTGGAAACGATGTCCGCTGAATCGGCGCAAAGCTACCTGACCGCGCGGGCCAACGTGCCGCTGGACTCGCCCATGACGGCGCTGCTGCGCAAAGAGATGGATTTTGAGGTGGCCTTTGCGAAAGCCGGAGGATTGTTGCTAGCGGGGCCGGATCCAACCGGAAATGGCGGAGTGCTTCCAGGATTCGGCGATCAGCGCGAAGTAGAGCTGCTCGTGGAAGCCGGGTTCACTCCCGTGGAAGCCATTCACATCGCCACTGAGAATGGCGCTGTGTATCTCGGCCAGCAAGACCGAATTGGAACTCTCTCACCTGGGAAACAGGCGGACCTCGTCGTGATTAAGGGCGACCCTTCAAAGAAAATTGAAGAGATTGAGAACGTGGAGACGGTGTTCAAGGCCGGAATCGGCTACGATTCCAAGAAACTGATTGAGAGCGTGAGAGGACAGGTCGGGATTCGCTAGAGGCTTTCGATCTGGGGGTCCATTACTGTCCACAATCGAGGCGACCTTTTCGACGGCCTCCCGGTGCGCGTCTCCCACGACGTGCCCATAAATTTCTAATGTGGTCCGTGCGTCGGAGTGCCGGAGTTGATGCTAAACAACTTTACCAGTCATATGAATATAATATTCAGCTTATACAAACTTTAGCCAAACCGCCCTTCTGTGTCTTCAGAACCCGGAAAAGGGATGCCCCTTAAGCGGCGCTAAATAAAGATGTTGAACCTCTTTGATAGTGTCCCCTGCAGCCCCCATTAGAAATGTCCCCTACACTGCGACCTCCAGAGGAGGTCGGGTTGAAGAGGACAGCGATGAGTACGAGAGAGCTTCGACGAGCAGAGGTGCTGGCGCGAGTGAAGAGCGAGACGCTGCGGCTGGTCGACGCAGCCAAGATGTTGGAGGTGAGCTACCGGCAGGCGAAGAGACTCTGGCAGCGATATCGCGAAGAAGGAGCCAAAGGGC
>WNFT01000046.1_pt1 | contig 68852 bp, 62 predicted proteins | sample 5400191 | NCBI WGS metagenome assembly WNFT01 (sample SAMN13153359, study PRJNA577476) | soil metagenome | isolation source: 80 cm saprolite under Madrone tree | place: USA:California | collected 2016-06-14 | reverse complement strand
AGCCGGAGCCGTGACTACGGCAGTCAGCGTCGTTTCAGAGACTCCACGGCCGATCACGGTCGTCATTGCCGACACCCATCCGATCATTCTCGATGGCATCGCCCGGCTCTTCGAGGACGCCGGTTTCAGCGTCGTCGCTCGTTGCGGGGCCGGCCAGGACTGCCTGGCCGCGGTACAGAGCCACAAGCCCGACGTTCTCGTCTTCGACCTGCAGTTGTCCGGTAAGGACGGCCTGGCCGTCCTTCGCGAAATGAAGCGCCATCAGCTTGCGACCCAGCCCGTGCTGTTCACGTCGGCCCCCCCGGAGTCGGAGATCCTGGAAGCCATCCGTCTCGGCGTGCGGGGCGTCGTGCTCAAGGAGATGCCGCCCCACCTCCTCGTCAATTGCGTGCGGAAGGTGTACTCCGGGGAACGCTGGGTGGAAAAGCGCTCGGCCGGCCGGCTCCTCGAGAAGCTGCTCAAGCGGGAGGTGGCGGCACGTCAGCTCGCCAAGGACCTCACCATGCGTGAGCTCGACATCCTTCGGCTGGTGGCCATAGGGCTCAGCAACAAGGCGATCGCCGAGCGGATCTTCGTGAAGGAAGGCACCGTCAAGATCCACCTGCACAACATCTACAAGAAGCTCGACGTCGGAAACCGTCTGGCCCTGACGATCTTCGCCCAGAACAAGGGCTTCGTGTGAGGCGGGTGGCCTAGTCTCGCCGGATCGGGAAGCCGAACTGCAGGCCGAGGAAGACCCGATTCTGATCGACGTCGTTCACGGTCAAGCCCGAGGCGGTCACCGTTCTCTCGGTGCGCTGCTGGAAGAAGTTGTAGCTGGCCAGAAGACCCAGCCACGGGGTCACCTGATAGGCCGCGCGTAACACGACCCGCAGGGCTTTCACGTCGATGTTTTCCCGCCCGATCGACTTCGAGATCGTGTAGGTCGGCGCGAGATCGAGCGCCAGGCCCTGGGCAAGCGTGGTCACGCGCACGGCGCCGGCGATCGACTGGTTCTCGGTCGGTCCGCCCAACCCACCCGCCACCGCGATGCTCCGGTCGTAGCTCAGCGACGCCGAGCCGAAGGCCAACCGCTGCGTCAGGCTCACCGTGCCCGCGCCACTGACCTGATCTTCACCCCCCGTCGTGAACGTGGGGCCGGCGCTCACGCTGCCGGTGAGGGTCTGCGTGAACTGATACGACAGGCCGGCGCGGGGTGATTGCGTCGTCGTCCCCGAATGTTTCTCGATGTCGAGGTACGACACCTGGTAACCGACCGTTCCCCGGAGTCGAGGGGACAGATCGTGATTCAGGTTCGCGTTCAAGGCGTACGCGTCGGAATCGCGGGCGTTGTTGCTGTTGAAGCGCTGGAGCGTGTAGGAGCCGATGAGCTGTACGGAGGTGCGCGGCGACAGCTGCCACGCGACGCCCGGGGTCAGGGTGTTGCCGACGGAGCGTGTGCGTCCCGTCGCGATGCCTTCGGGGCTGGACGTGTTGGTGAAATCGCTGGCCACGAGGGTGTCGTTCAACGAGAGGGTCACGAGCGGCGTCACCAGATAGGTCGTCTCGACGAAGAACCCCTGGGTGTGGAAGAGGCTATCGAGTTGCTCCTGATTGAGGTACTTCTCGGCCGTCGCGAAGTAGCCGGCGGACAGCCGGTACCCCGGGCTCTCCATCACGACACGGAGGCCCGGACTGGCGTGGGTGATGTAGTCCGATTTCCGCCGAGCGTTGTTGAGGAAGACGTTGTCGTTGTATTCCTCGGCCAGCGTCAGCGTGGGAATGATCACGAAGGGGCCGCGGGCCGACGCCGCAAAGAATTCCGGTCCGGCCAGGATCGGAACTTCGCCGGTGTACTGGGCTCGGGCCGTCACGGGCCAGGTGAGACACAGCACTCCGATGACCACCGACCAGAAGGAGCGGCGAAAAGACATCGCACTTTCGGTTCTAGCATAGGACCTCTCGAGGACGAGAGCTTTACGGTTGCGGATGCTATCCGTCGCCGGGATGGGGCAGGCGGACGATCGTGTACCCCACCGGATGGCGTTCGCCCTGGTGGACGCGGCGGTTCGGCACCGGCGACTCGGCCGGCGCCGATTCGTCGCGTGGCCCACGGCGTCTTCGGTCGAGGATCACTTCGACGCCCTTCAGGCCGGCGAACGACCGCGTCAGGTACCGGTAGAGCTCGACGGCGTCGGGATCCAGGATCAGGAGCATCCGGCGAACCGGCCGCCCCGGACTCGCCGCCGGACGCTGGGGAAGCGCCGCCAACAGCAACGTCCGATGGTGATCGCAGATGCCGTGGGTGTCGCTGGGATCGTCGAGCGGCGGCCGCTCACCCAGGAACCCTGGCTTGCCTTCCTCCTGACACCACGCGCACCACGCCTTCATCGCACAGACACGGGTGCGCAGGTGATGCCAGCCGCGGACGTCAACCACGGCGCACCGTTACGGCCGGGTATTCGCTGCATCTCGCCGAAGCGTGAGGAAGTCCGACAGCGCGACCCTCGGGCACTGTCCGTCGATGATGTTTACGTCCATCCGATCGCGAGTCCTCACGTGCGACCTAACGCTGTGCCCTGCAAGCTTTTTCGGGCGTGGAATGCTCCTTGCTCTTTCTGCGTGTCCACGAGCGTGCTGTTCGAGCTCGCACGAGAGGTGCGGTGATGAGGTGGTTGGTCGCTGTTGGCGTGATGGCCGTGGCGCTCATGGGAGCGACGGCTCCTGCGCACGCCACGACGCAGACATTCTCGGCGGCGAGCTCGCTCGACGTCGAGAGCGACCAGGTCCGCCTCGTCGTCCAGACGGCTCCGGTCTCGAGCGATCTCGAGCGAGAGAGCCTTGCGCTGGAGCTGGCGCCACCGACGGCGAGTCAGGATGCATCGCGCCAGTCCAGCATGATGACGGCCACACCACCTCCCTCTGTGCTCCTGCTCGTCGGGACCGGTCTCACAGGACTGGCCGGAATGGTACGCCGCCGTCTCGCTCGACGGCACGGAATTGCTTGGTGAGCGCGCTATCGCGACGTGGCGCGGATCATCGGGCGGTCGGCTCACGAGGGTGAGCCATCGTCGAGCGACGTGTTTCGACACGCGTGGTGTGTCGCTGCTGTGAACAAGCGCGGGTACGCCCGCGCGCTTTGGTATTGATCGATGGAGAGCGCCACATGGCTGTGACGAATGCCGCCACGGATCGGGAAGTCGAGAGCCGCCCATGCTGACCAACGCGAACGCGGTGACCGCAGCTCAGCCCATCCGGATCGTGCTCGCTGATGGCCATCCCGTGACGCTCGACGGTCTCGAGCAGCTGTTCCGTGGCGAGGAGTTTGCCGTCCTCGCGCGCTGCACCGACGGCGAGGACACCGTGCGGACGGTGCGGACGCACCGCCCCGACATCCTCGTCCTCGACTTCCGGCTGGCTCGGAAGGACGGCCTGGCGGTGATCCGCGAGCTGAAGCGCGAGAACCTTCCCACGCGTATCGTCCTCCTCAGCTCGGCGCTCGAGGAAGATCAGATCGGTGAGGCCATTCGCCTCGGCGTGCGCGGCGTGGTGCTGAAAGAGATGCCGTCGGCGCTGCTGCTCCAGTGCATCCGCAAGGTGCACGGCGGCGAGCCGTGGGTCGAGAAGCGCTCGGTCGGACGGCTCCTCGAGAAGCTGCTGCGCCGTGAGATCGCCTCGCGCCAATTTGCCCTCGACCTGACCGGCCGTGAGCTCGAGATCGTGCGGCTGGTCGCCACCGGCCTGCGGAACAAGGAGATCGCCACGCGGCTGTTCGTCCGCGAAGGCACCGTGAAGATCCATCTGCACAACATCTATCGCAAGCTGAACGTCAACAGCCGGATGGCGCTGACGCTCTACGCTCAGAAGCGAGGCTTCGTCTAGAGAGGCGCCCGGGGCGGCCGATTCGTCGGAATCTCCGACAGTTGCATTCGGTGAGTCGACCGACTAGAGTCGCCGCCCGTGAGGCCCTCCCACCAGCCCGACCGCCGTCAGGCGCGTCGTTATCACGTCGTCGTGCCCGTCGAATTCGAGACCGGCACCGGGATCACTCGGGACGTCAGCGAGGTCGGTGTCCTCTTCGAGACGAGGACCATGATGCATTTGGGGGAGGTCATCGAGTTCGCGCTGCTGCTCGGCCAGTTCGACCCGGGAGGGAACTATCGGGTGCGCTGCTCCGGAGCGGTGGTGAGAGTCGACGAGACCGACGACGCGTACGCCGTTGCCGTCCAGCTACACTCCTACTCGCTCTAATCGATCACGCCGATCGCTCAATTCTGACGCGAAGATGGTGAGCATCGTGCGGTCCGCGTTTTAGCCCCGTTCCGCCTATACCGGAAGTTACATAAAACTCTATCCCCCGAGATATTGCTGGGTTCACCCCCCCTCACCTACAGTGCCGCGGCATGCACTCACCGACTTTGGGTGCAGAACGAGCCCACATGCGGAAACAACGTCGAGACGGAGGAAGCATGAGAACACTGACTGTCGCCTGGGCCCTGGTGCTGGTGCTCCTGGGAGGATTCGCCGGGGCCGAGACCACGACGCCGCCGACCACGGCCGCGCCCGTGGAGCCCTCGTCGTACATCATCGGTCCCGAAGACGTGCTCCAGATCATCGTCTGGAGGAACGAGGCGCTCACCCGGGCTGTTCCGGTTCGGCCAGATGGTCTCATCTCGCTCCCGCTCCTCCACGACGTTCAGGCGGCCGGGCTCACGCCGTTGGCGCTGCGTGACGTGCTCACGAAGCGCCTGAGCGAGTTCATGACCGACCCGGAAGTGTCCGTCATCGTCACCGACGTCCGGAGCTTCAAGATCTCGGTCATGGGTGAAGTGCACCGTCCGGGTCGATACGAGTTGAAGAGCAACACGACGGTGCTCGACATGATCGCCCAGGCCGGGGGGTTCACGTACTTCTCCAAGAAGTCCAAGATCGTCGTCCTCCGTCAGAACGGTGCCAAGACCGAGCGAATCCCCTTCGACTACAACAAGGCGGTCGAGGTCAGCGGCCAGAACTTCTTCCTCCAACCCAACGACATCGTCTTGGTGCCATGATGAAGCTCAACGAAGAATCGGTCCTCGACCTGGCGGTCGCCGTATGGAAGCGGCGGAAGTGGATGGGCATCGTCTCATTCCTGCTGCCCTTCAGCCTCACCATCGGCACCATCGCGTTTTTGCCGAGCCTCTACCGCTCCTCGGCGCTCGTGCTCGTCGACCGTCAGCAGGTGCCCGAGGCGTTCGTCCGCCCGACCGTCACCAGTGGACTGGAGACGCGGCTGCAGACGATCAGCCAGGAAGTGTTCAGCCGGGCCCGTCTCGACGGGATCATCACGCGCTTCCACCTCTATGAAGACTTGAAGAAGCGGGTGGCGGCCGAGGAAGTCATCGAGCGCATGCGCTCGGACATCCAGCTCGAGTACCGCGGCGTGGACCGTGCCGGTCAGCGGGGCACCATCGCCTTCGCGGTGAGCTTCCGGGGCAAGGATCCGCAGACCGTGGCCCAGGTCACCAATACGCTGGCGTCCTTCTTCATCGAGGAGAACCTGAAGGTGCGCGAGCGCCAGGCCGCCGGCACCGCCGAGTTCCTCAAGGCGCAGCTCGCCGAGGTCAAGGCCAAGCTCGACACGCAGGAGAAAGAGGTCAGCCAGTTCAAGAAGCGGAACCTGGTGGACCTGCCGCAGCAGGCCGCCGTGAACCTCGGCATGATCGAGCGACTCGACACCCAGTTGCGCGCCAACGTCGACAGCCAGACCCGCCTGGCCGAGCGCCGCGAGCTCCTGGCCAAGCGGGCCGCGCAAGCGTCCGAGTACATCCCCAACCCGCACCAGCCCGCGCCCGTCTATTCATCCGCGCCGCGGGATCAGGTGTCGGCGCCGGCCGGCCCGTCGCCCGTGCAGTCGCCGGTGCTCGTCGATCCGTCGGCTGCCGAGCTGTTCCGGCTCCAGCAAGAGCTGCGCGCGATGCGGAGCCGCTTCAGCGACAAGTATCCCGACGTCGTCCGCCTGCGCACCGCCATCGGGTTTCTGGAAAAGGAGATCGCCGAACGGCCGCGCCCGGTCCCGCCGGTGGCGAAGGCCGAGACGAAGACCGACGCGACGGCCGAGGTCAAGACCGAGGTGAGCCCGGCGCCAGCGCCCGTGCAGGCCATGATCCCCAATCCGTACCTGCAGCCGCTGCGTCAGGCCCAGGAAGAGATGGAAGCCGACATCCGCGCGCTGCGGGCCGAGGAGCAGCGCCTGCGCGCGAACATCGCGACCTACGTGGGCCGCATGCAGAACGCGCCCAAGTTCGAGCAGGAGTTGATGGAGGTCACCCGCGACTACGACTCCACGCGCGAGCTGTACGGGTCCTTGCTCAAGCGGTACGAGGAGGCGCTCCTGGCCGAGAGTATGGAGCAGCGCCAGAAGGGCGAGCAGTTCCGGATCCTCGACCCCGCCGTTCCGGCCGAAGAGCCGATCGCCCCGAACCGCCTGCGCCTGGGCATCCTGGCCGTGGTGCTGTCGCTCGGCCTCGCCGCCGGTGCGGTCGTCTCCGCCGAACGCATCCGTCCGGCCTTCCACTCGGTCGACGCCCTCCGCGTCTTCAGCAACGTACCGGTGCTGCTGAGCATCCCGGCCATCGTCACCGGCCGTGACGTGCTGCGCCGTCAGCGTCAGGCGCGCCTGGCCATGGTCGCGGTGGTGCTCGCCATGGCCGTGCTCGTCAGCAGCTCGTACTTCATCGCGCACGGCAACGAGTACCTCGTGTCACTCATGACGCGGGGAAGGTCGTAAGGAGAGGGGCATGTTCGAAGGTTTCTACGGCCTCAAAGAAAAGCCGTTCAACGCGACGCCGGACCCGAAGTTCCTCTTCATGACGCCGAGTCATCGGGAGGCGCTCGCGCACCTCGTCTTCGGCGTCCAGGAGGACAAGGGGTTCCTCGTACTCACCGGCGAGGTGGGCACCGGGAAGACGACCCTCCTGAACGCCCTGCTGCGGAAGCTCGACGCGGGCTCCACGGCGGTCTCGTTCATCTACAACTCGACGCTCTCCTTCGACGAGATCCTCGAGTACATGCTGAAGGACTTCGGGGTGAAGGCCGAGGCCAACACCCGGGTCCAGCGGCTGGTCGCCCTCAACGCCTTCCTCATCGAGCAGCGTCGGGCGGGTCGAAAGAGCGTGGTGATCTTCGACGAGGCCCAGAACCTCGAGACCTCGATTCTCGAGCAGGTCCGCCTGCTGTCGAATTTCGAGACCCCGAGCGAGAAGCTGCTGCAGATCATGCTGATCGGTCAGCCCGAGCTGAAGACGAAGCTCCAGTTGCCGAGTCTGCGCCAGCTCAAGCAGCGCATCGCACTGCGCTGCACGATCCATCCGCTGTCGGGTGACGAGGTCAGGGACTACATCCGCAACCGCCTGCGCATCGCAGGCGCTCGCGACCTCCGGTTGTTCGAAGACCGGGCCGTCGAGCGCGTCGCCGAGTACGCGGGCGGCATCCCGCGCGTCATCAACATGGTCTGCGATCACTGCCTGGTCTCGGGCTACGCCCTCCGCAAGCGACGGATCGACCGAGCGCTCGTCGACAAGGCCATCGAGTACCTGGAAGAAGGCGAGCGCGCGCCGTCGGAATCGCGCGACAGCCGACGGTTGGTGCGCTGGGTCGTCGGAACGATGGCGGCCAGCACGGCGGCGGCGGCCGCGGTCCTCACGATGCATTCGGCAGTGGGTGGTTCAATCGCCGCGCCCATTTTCGAGATGGCGCGCGCAGCAAGGGCGTGGTTACTGCCATGAGCGAATTCTTCAGAGCCCTCGAGCAGGCTGGACGGGACCGCGACGAGCGGCTGGCCAAGCAACGGAACAATCGGAAGCCACCGGTGGCCGCGGAGCCGCCAGCCCAACCGGAGCCCGAAGTCCCGGTGGTCGCGAAGGCGAGCAAGCCGCGCAAAGAGTCGCAACCCGCGGCGGCCCCGAAGGCCACGCCGACGCCGGCGCCCGAGGTCGTGGCGACCGCGCCGGCGAGCACTCCGCGGAGGGAGTCGCGACCCGCGGTGGCCCCGACGCCCACGCCGACGCCAGAACCCGAGGTCGTGGCGGTCGCGCCGACGATCACGCCGCGCAACGAGACGCGACGCCCGGTCGCCGTGGAGACTCTCGCGCCCGTGGAGCCCGAAATGGCCACGGTCGAGGCAGCGGTCGCGACGGAAGTCGAGCCGGAGCCAGAGCCGGAAATCGCGACCGACATCCAGTACGCGATCTATACGGAGCTCCACCCCATCTTCCACCCGGAGGTCGAGGTCGAGATCGACGAGGTCGAGCCGGAGATGCCCGTGGACGTCGAGTCGGAGATCCACGACGACGTCGAGATCCACGCGGCGATCGAGCCCGAGCTCCACGAGGACATCGAGCCGGACATCCACATGGATACCGAGCCCGAGCTCCATGCGGACGTCGAGCCGGACATCCACATGGATATCGAGCCCGAGCTCCACGAGGACGTCGAGCCGGACATCCACATGGATATCGAGCCCGAGCTCCACGAGGACATCGAGCCGGACATCCACATGGATATCGAGCCCGAGCTCCATGCGGACATCGAGCCGGAGGTCTACGAGGTCATCGAGTCGGAGATCCACGCCGACGTCGAGCCTGAAATCCACCCGGATGTCGAGTCGGAGATCCGGATGCACGAGGCGCCGGAGGTCCAGGCCGAGGTCGAGGACGAGACGGACGCCGAAGCCGCGTGCGCGACCGAAGGTGGCAGGGCGTCCACGCCGATGCCGTTTGCGATGAGAGCAGCGGACGCGCCCGCCTTCACCGAGAGCGTGCCCACGGTGAAGGACGACGACGCCGAAAGCGTGGACGACCGCCTGGTCACGCTGCTCACACCGAACAGCTTCGCCGGTGAGCAGTATCGGACGCTGCGGCACCTCGTCGAGAAGATGCACACCGAGACGGGCGTGTCGGTGGTCGGCGTGTCGAGCCCCAGCATCGGCGACGGGAAGACCACGACGGCCATCAACCTGGCCGGCGCCCTGGCCCAGGCCCGTGAGACCAAGGTGCTGCTCATCGACATGGACCTTCGCCGCCCGGCGGTGAACGGTCAGCTCGGACTCCGGGGCTTCAACCCGAAGGGCGTGGTCGCCGTGCTCGGCGCCGGCGCCTCCCTGGACGACGTCATCGTCGAGCTGCCGATGTTCAACCTGTCGATCATTCCGTCGGGGCCGCGGCAGTCGGCGCCGTACGAGCTCCTCAAGTCGAGCCGCCTGCATCAGATGATGGACGAAGCCCGACGCCGCTTCGACTACGTGATCGTCGACACGCCGCCGGTCATCGCCGTGCCCGACTGCCGGGTCATCAGCAGCGGCGTCGACGGGTTCCTCGTCATCGTCAACGCGCACAAGACGCCGACCCGGCTGCTCAACGAGACGGTGAGCGTGCTCGGGCAGTCGAAGGTGCTGGGCCTCATCTTCAATCGCGACGACCAGCCGATCGCCGAGCATCTCTACAACTCCTATGGCCCGGACCCGAGTGGCGGATGGACCGGCTCGATCCGCCGGCGCCTGCGCCGGAACGGTCACGGCAACGGCAACGCGAGCGGAAACGGAACCGGTTACCTGAGCGGCAACGGCATCACGCATTAGTCACGGGCCATGAAACCGCTTCTTCTCGCCCTCGTGGAAGGCATCGCCGTGTTCGGCGGCGTCACGACCATGACGGTACTGTGGCGGCCCGGCGGCGTGGACAACCTCCACCTGGCCGTCCAGGTCCTGCTCCAGGCGCTGGTGCTGTCGGTCTGCTGCATCGTCGCCTTTTACTACAACGACCTCTACGACCTCTATATCGTCCGCGACTTCGAGATGTTCCTGTTCCGGCTGGCCGAGTCGCTGGGCGTCATGTTCATCCTGACCGCGTTCTCGTACATGGCGCTGCCCGACCTCAACATGGCCAACGGACCGTTCGTCTCCAGCGTCCTGATCATCGTCGGCGTGCTGATCCCGTTGCGGGGCGCGACGTACACGGTGATGCGCCACCGGTTTCGCAGCCGCGTCATCATCGTGGGCTCCAACGATCTCGTCGCCGATCTCGTCCGCGAAGCGAGGAACCGGCCGAACGACGGCCTCACGATCCTCGGCATCGTGGACGACCGCGTGGCGGGCGAAGTGACCATGTTCGGCGTTCCCGTGCTCGGTCCGATCAACGACCTCTCGAAGATCCTGAGCGAGCACCGTCCCAACCGGATCGTCGTGGCCCTGTCCGAGCGCCGGGGCCGGCTGCCGGTGCGGGCGCTCCTCGAGGCCAAGGCCCGCGGCGTCCGCATCGAGGAAGCCACCCAGGTCTACGAGAACCTGACCGGGCGGATGGCGCTCGAGTCCCTGATGCCGAGCGCGCTGATCTTCGATTCCGGGTACTGGAAGTCGCCGCCCGACCTCGCCATCGCACGCTTCATCAGCATGGTGGTGGCGGCCGTCGGGCTCGTGGTGACGGCCCCGCTCATGGCGGCCGTCGCCGTGATCATCAAGCTCGACTCGGACGGTCCGGCGTTGTTCATCCAGGACCGGATCGGCCGCCTGGGCCGACCGTTCCGGCTGATCAAGTTCCGCACCATGCGCGTCGCCTCCGGGCCTCACTCGGAGTGGGTCGGGCAGAATCAGGATCGAATCACCCGCGTCGGCCACTGGCTGCGCCGGTTCCGGCTCGACGAGCTGCCGCAGTTCATCAACATCCTGCGCGGCGACATGAACCTGGTCGGGCCGCGGCCGCATCCGGTCGCCAATTTCGCCCTGTTCCGCGAGCACATCCCGTACTACTCGATCCGCTGCTCGATCCGTCCGGGCGCCACCGGCTGGGCCCAGATCCGCTATGGCTACGCCAACAGCCTGGACGAAGAGATCGAGAAGATGCGGTTCGACCTCTTCTACATCAAACGCATGTCTCCGCTCCTCGATCTGCGCATCGTTTTCGACTCGGTGAAGACCGTGATGTTCGGACGAGGCGCGCAGTCTGCCGAGCTTTACGACAAGCAGATAGCCGAGCAGGTCGTCAAGGCGAGCTGATGCTCGAGACGATCGCCAGACCGCCATCGCCATCGATGGTCGCGGAGCGATGCGTACGCCACGGCCTCCTCACGTTCGACATCGAGGAATGGTTCCAGGTCGAGAACCTGCGCGGCGTGTTCCCGCGCGCCGGGTGGGACGAGCGCCCGCGCCGGGCCGCTGACGGGACGCGCGTCGTGCTCGATCTCCTGGAGTCGCACGGCGTGCGAGCGACCTTCTTCGTCCTGGGCTGGGTGGCCGAGCGCGACCCGGAGCTGGTCCGCGAGATCGCCGCGCGCGGCCACGAGGTCGCGTGCCACGGCCATGGCCACGTCCTGCCCATGCAGCTCACGGAGCAGGAGTTCCGGGACGACCTGACGCGCAGCCGGCAGGCGCTGGAGGACATCAGCGGGACGCCGGTGATCGGGTATCGGGCGCCGTCGTTCAGCATCAGCGAGCGCCACCTGAAGATCCTGGCCGAGTACGGTTTCCGCTACGACTCGAGCTTCCATCCGTTCGCGCTCCACCGGCGCTACGGACGCCTCGCCCATCTGGGCGCGCGCCTGCGGCCCGGTGTCTATCGGACCGACGACGGCTTGATCGAGCTCGCGCTTCCCGTCGAGCGCTTCGGGGCGGCGTCGTTCCCGGTCTCCGGCGGCGGGTACTTCCGCGTCCTCCCGGCCCCGCTGTTCCGGCGCCTGGTCGCGCGGGCCCTCGTGCGCGACGGCCACTACGTCATGTACCTGCACTCGTGGGAGTTCGATCCGGCGCAGCCGCGCGTACGGGGGGCCAAGCTCTCCGCCCGCTTCCGTCACTATCACAACCTCGTCCGGACGCTGCCGCGGATGCAGCGGCTCATCCCGCTGCTGAAGGACCTCGGGACGCGCTTCGTCACCGCCAGCGATTTCGTCGGTGGCGTGCTGGCCCGGCCGGGAGCCGCGCGTGGCTGCTAGCAACTGGCCCGCTCGGCGCCCGCTGACCACGGACACCGCGGCCCCCGGGCCCCGGATCGTCGCGCTCGGTGGCGGCACCGGACTTCCCGTGCTCCTCGGCGGCCTCAAGGAAGCGCTCTTTCCCCACGATCGGCTGGCCTCGGCCCGCCGCGATCGGCTGACGGCGATCGTGACGGTGGCCGATGACGGCGGGAGCTCGGGCCGCCTGCGCGAGACCTACCGGATGCTGCCGCCGGGCGACATCCGCAATTGCCTGCTGGCGCTGTCCAGCGGACGGTCGATGCTCGCGCCCCTCTTCAACTTCCGGTTCAGCGGCAGCCAGGACGTGGGCGGCCACAGCCTCGGCAACCTGATCCTGAGCGCGCTCACCGAAATCGAGAATGACTTCTGCGAGGCGGTCGAGCACGCGGGCCGGCTGCTCGGTATCTGCGGGCGGATCCTGCCCGCCACGCTGGCCGACGTGAGGGTGACCGCGGAGTTCGAGGACGGCAGCTCGGTCGCGGGCGAGTCGAAGATCGCCGTGCGCCGGCGCCACATCCGCCGCGTCCGGCTGCAGCCGGCTGGCGCGCGCGTGCTGCCCGAGGCGGCCGCCGCCATCGAGGCCGCCGACGTGATTGCGATCGCGCCGGGGAGCCTCTACACGAGCCTGATCCCGATCCTTCTCCTCGAGGGCGTGGTCGAGGCCATGTCGCGGGCCCGCGGGCGCGTCGTCCTCGTGATGAACCTCATGACCGAGCCGGGGGAGACCGAGGCGTTCACCGCGGTCGATCATCTCCTGGCCATCCGTCGCCACGCCCCGAAGATCCGCATCGACGACGTCTTGCTCAACACGACACCGATCACGCCGGCGCTGCTCGCCCGTTACTCCGCCGCCGGTGCGGTGCCAATCACGATCGACCGAGAAATTCTCCAGGCGCTTGGTTATCGCCCATACGAGCGCGACCTCCTGCGGGCGGATCACCAGATCCGCCACGACCCGGGAAAGCTCGCGCACGCCGTGATCGAGACAGTGGCCAACAGGGAGGCGAAATGAACGTCAGCGAACGCATCGAGCAGCGGATTGCCCGTGTCGCGATCATCGGTCAGGGGTACGTCGGTCTGCCCCTCGCCGTGGAGTTTGCCCGCGCCGGATTCACCGTGGTCGGCGTCGACAACGACGTCGATCGGGTGGCCGGCCTGGCGCTGGGTCAGTCGTACACGCCGGACGTCAAGAGCGCGGATCTGCTGCCGCTGCTCGCCAACGGCCGCTACACGCCGACGACGAGCTTCGCGGTGCTCGAAGAGAGCGACGTGATCGTCATCTGCGTCCCGACGCCGCTCCGGAAGTCGAAGGACCCGGACATCTCGTACGTGATGGCGGCGGCCGAAGAGGTCTCGACCCACTTCCGTCCCGGCCAGCTCGTCATCCTCGAGTCGACGACGTATCCGGGGACGACCGAGGAGCTGCTGCTGCCGATGCTGGAAGCCCGCGGCGGCCGCGTCGGCGAGAACGTGTTCCTCGCCTTCTCGCCCGAGCGGATCGATCCGGCCAACGGCAAGTTCCAGGTTCGCGACATCCCGAAGGTCGTGGGGGGCGTGACGGGAGAGTGCACCCGGCTGGCCGCGCTGTTCTATGGCCAGATCATCGATCGGGTCCAGCCCGTCTCCAGCCCGAAGGTGGCCGAGCTCGCCAAGCTCTACGAGAACGTCTTCCGGAACATCAACATCGCGCTGGCCAACGAGTTCGCGCTCATGTGCTCCCGCCTGGACGTCAACACGAAGGAAGTGATCGACGCCGCGGCCACCAAGCCGTTCGGGTTCATGCCGTTCTATCCGGGGCCGGGCATCGGCGGGCACTGCATCCCGCTCGATCCCTTCTATCTCTCCTGGAAGATGCGGCTGAACGGGTACGAGCCCCGCTTCATCCATCTGGCCGACGAGATCAACCGCGCCATGCCCGACTACGTCGTCGAGCTGGTCGCCAACGCGCTCAACCAGCGCCGCCGTTGCCTCAACGGCGCCCAGGTCCTTGCCCTCGGCGTGGCCTACAAGCGCGAGGTCGGCGATACGCGCGAGTCGCCCGCGATCGAGATCCTCATGAAGCTGCGCGAGAAGGGGTGCGAGATCTCCTACGTCGATCCGTACGTCCCGGCACTGAACCTGCACGGCACGACGTTGAAGTCGGTGGATCTCACCGACGAGGAGCTCGCCGGCGCCGATTGCGTGGTGATCCTCACCGATCACTCGGCCTTCGATTACCAGCAGGTCGTCGACCATGCCCGGCTCGTCGTGGACCCGCGCAACGCCACCTGGGGACTGCCGGTGTCCGACGACCGGGTGGTCAGGCTCTAGAGGCCACTATCGTGACGTCGTTTATCGACGTGGCGCTCGTGGTCGGCGCGCGCCCGAACTTCGTGAAGGCCGCGGCCTTGCTGGCCGAGATGCGGAACCATCCAGAGTTCCGGCCGCGGCTCATTCACACGGGCCAGCACTACGACGACCGTATGTCCGGGCGATTCTTCGCCGAGCTCGAGATCCCGCGGGCCGACGTCAACCTCGGGGTCAACGCCGGCTCGGTCGTCGCCCAGACCGCCGAGATCATGGTGCGGCTGGCCTCGGTGCTCACCGACGCCCGCCCCAATCTCGTGATGGTGGTGGGTGACGTCACGTCGACGATCGCCGCCGGCCTCGTCGCCAACAAGATGTCGTTGCCCCTGGCCCACGTCGAGGCCGGGCTGCGCAGCTTCGACCGCAGCATGCCCGAAGAGATCAACCGCATCGTGACCGACACACTGGCCGACTACTGCTTCACCACGGAGCCGGCCGCCATCGAGAACCTGCTGCGGGAAGGGATCTCGGGCGAGCGCATCCATCACGTCGGCAACGTGATGATCGACACGCTCTTCCGGTTCCGAGAGAAGGCCAGCGCCTCGACGGCTCTCGAGGAGCTGGCGCTTCGCCCTCAGCGCTTCGCCGTCCTGACGCTCCATCGCCCGAGCAACGTCGACGACCCGGCGAAGCTCTGCCGGACGCTCACCGCCGTGGCGGCGGTCCGCAGCGACGTGCCGATCATCTTCCCGGTCCACCCGCGGACCCGGCAGCGGCTGCAGCAGCTCGAGCCGGCCGTGACGGGGGACGAGACGCTGCGTCTCATCGAGCCGGCCGCGTACCTGGACTTCGTCCACCTCATGGCCAACGCCGCCTGCGTGCTCACCGACTCCGGCGGCATCCAGGAGGAGACGACCGCGCTCGGCGTGCCGTGCCTGACGCTTCGCACGGCCACGGAGCGACCGATCACCGTGACCCACGGGACGAACCGCATCGTCGGCCTCGATCCCGCGCGCATCACCGACGCCTGGCAGCAGATCCGTCGCGGGGAGTGGCCGATGGGCCGCCTGCCCGAGCTGTGGGACGGCAAGGCCGCCAGCCGGATCACCGAGGTGCTTCTGAACGATGGACATCACTGAGCTCAGGACCGAGACCGCGGAGTGGGATGCCTTCGTCCGCGCCTCGGGCGAGGGATCGCCGTTTCAGCTCGTCGCCTGGAAGCGCGCCGTGGAGCGGACGTTCGGCCTGCGCGCCCACTACTTGATGGCGCGGGAGAACGGTCGGCTCGTCGGCGTGCTGCCGCTGTTCGAGGCGCGCGAGCTGTTCGGGCGCCGCGCCCTCATCTCGGTGCCGTACGCCGTCTACGGCGGCCTCTGCGCGACCTCGGACGCCGCGCGGCGGGCCCTGGTGGACGCGGCCACCGTGCTCGGGCGCAAGCGGCGCGCCGCCTACGTGGAGCTGCGGCAGCGGCGCGATCTCGAGCTCGGACTGACGGTGAAGCAGCGGTACGTCACCTTCGCGCGCTCGATCTCCAAGGACGAGGAAGAGAACGCGCTCGCCATTCCGCGCAAGCAGCGGCGGATGATCCGACAGGGCCCCAAGTACGGGCTCCGCTCGGCGGTCGAGCGTCGGCACCTCGACAGCGTGTACGACGTCTACGCCCAGAGCGTGCACAACCTCGGCTCGCCGGTGTTTCCGCGCCGGCTCTTCCACGCCCTCGCCGAAGCCTTCGAGGAGGACTGCCACGTCCTGGCCATCTACCACGACGAGCGCATCGTCGCCGGCGTGCTGTCGTTCTTCTACGAGGACCAGGTGCTGCCGTACTACGGCGGGGCGATGCGCGAAGCGTTCGCCTACGCCGTCAACGACTTCATGTACTGGGAGCTGATGTGCCTGGCCGCCAAGGCCGGGATCCGGATCTTCGACTTCGGCCGGAGCCGCGAGGGCACGGGCTCCTACGATTTCAAGCGCCACTGGGGCTTCGAGCCGGTCCCGCTGCCCTATCAGTACGTGCTCTTGAACGGCCACGAGCTGCCCGACGTCAGCCCCTCGAATCCCAAGCTGCGCCGGGCCACCGACCTCTGGAAGCGGCTGCCGCTTCACGTGACCAATCGGCTGGGGCCGATGATCACCCGGTATCTGCCCTGACCATGCGCATCCTGATGCTCGCGCACCGCTTGCCGTACCCGCCGACGACGGGCGACCGCGTGCGCGCCTTCCACGTCGCGCAGGCGCTGGCCGGCCGCCACCAGCTCACGCTGGCCTGTCCGCTGGACGGACGCCGCGAGCTCGCGGCCGTGCGCGAGCTGCGGACGCTCGTTCCCGACCTCGAGTGCACCGTGCTGGGGTCACTGCGGCGCCAGGCCTCGGCGCTGGCGGCGCTGGCCGGCGGTCTCCCGCTCTCGGTGCGCTACTTCACCTCGCGCGCGCTGGCCGGCCGCATCCGGCAGCGAGCCGCCGCCGAGCGGTTCGACGTGACCTACGTCTCGTCGTCGTCGATGGCGCAGTACGCGCCGCCCGGCGTGCCGCTGGTCATGGACTTCGTCGACGTCGATTCGGAGAAGTTCGCCCGCTACGGCCGAGAGACCCAGCCGCCGATGCGGTGGATCTACCGGCTGGAGGCCGAGCGCCTGCGGCGGTACGAGCGCGCGGTGGCCGCGCGAGCGCGGGTGTCGGTGTTCGTGACCTCGGCCGAAGCGGCGCTCTTCCGCACGATCGCGCCCGACGCGACGACGGCCGTCGTGCCGAACGGCGTCAACCCGGAATACTTCCGGCCGATGTGGTACCGCGCGAGCGGAGTGCCGACGATCGTGTTCACCGGCGCGCTCGACTACTTCCCGAACGTCGACGCCGTCCGCTACTTCAGCGACGCCATCCTGCCGCTGATTCGACGCCAGGTGCCGCGCGCGCGCTTCCTCATCGTGGGCCGCCGGCCGCACCGCCTCGTGCGCGCGCTGCGGCGTCCGGGATCAATCGAGGTCGCCGCCGACGTGCCCGATGTCCGGCCGTACCTGGCCCAGGGGCACGTGGCCGTGGTGCCGCTGCGCATCGCGCGCGGGATCCAGAACAAGGTCCTGGAAGCGATGGCCATGGGGCTGCCTGTCGTCGCACTGCCGGGGCCTGCCCAGGGCATCGAGGCGCGCATCGGCGCCGAGTGGTTCGTGGAAGACGGCCCGGAAGCTTTCGCCGCGCGCGTCGTCCACCTGCTCGCGGCGCCGACCGAGCGGATGCGGGTCGGCCGCCAGGCGCGGCAGCTCGTCGAGGAGCAGTACGCGTGGCGCCAGATCCTGCCCCGCATCGAGACCCTGGTCGCCGCGGCGGCCCGCGTCGAGCACGAGCATCACGCCGTGGCCGCTCACGGCTCAATCGAAACCAACGGGGACGGAGCCCGGACTCCAGGGGTGCACCATGCGTGACCTGCTGCTCGTGTCGGTCTTCTTCCCGATGCTGCCGTTCGCGTTCATCTATCCGTGGATGGGCATCCTCCTCTGGTCGTGGGTAAGCTACATGAGCCCGCATCGCCTGACGTTCGGGTTCGCCTACGACATGCCGTTCGGGATGATCGCGGCGCTCACGACGCTGGCCGGGATACTGTTCTCGCGCGAGAAGAAGCGGCTGCCGCGCGCCCCCGAAGTGATCTTCCTGCTCGCCCTGTGGGCATGGGTCACCATCACGAGCTTCTTCGCGATTCACTCCGATCTCGCCTGGGACAAGTGGCAGCAGGTCAGCAAGATCCTCCTGATGACGCTGGCAACGATGATGATTTGTCGAGATGCGGGCCGGCTCCGCTACCTGGCCTGGACGATCGCCGGCTCCCTCGGTTTCTACGGGGTGAAGAGCGGCCTCGACGCCATCCTGAGCGGATTCTCCGGCAGCTTCAGCTATCCAGCAGACTCGTTCATCGCGGACAGCAACGACCTGGCTCTCGCGCTCGACATGATCCTGCCGGTGCTGTGGTTCATGGTGAGGGCAGCGACCCGCCGCTGGGCGCGCTACGCCCTGCGCGTCGCCTTCGGCCTCACCGTCCTCGGCATTCTCACGACGTATTCACGCGGCGGCTTCATCGGCCTGTGCGTCGTCTTGATCTTCATGTTCACCAAGTCGCGCACGAAGGCGCTCTCGTTCGCCCTCCTGCTGCTGGCCGGCGTCCTCGCGGCCTTCGTCGTTCCCGACACATTCGTGAGCCGCATCGAGACGATCGCGTCCTACGACCAGGATCAGAGCGCCCAGGCCCGCCTGAAGGCCTGGTCGCTGGCCACGCAGGTCGCGCTCGATTCACCGATCTTCGGCGGCGGGTTCCGCACCTTCGAGCAGGACGTGTGGGAGCAGTATTACCCGGACACCGAGCGGGCCATCGTCGCCCACAGCATCTACTTCCAGACGCTCGCGGAGCACGGCTTCGTCGGCGTCGGGATCTTCGCCGCGCTGCTGATCGCCACGTACCTGGGGCTGCGGCGCGTGCGTAAGCGCGCGACGGAGTCCGACCAGACGATGCTGGCCAACCTGGCGGGGGCGCTCCAGGCCTCGCTCGTCGGCTACATGGTCGCGGGCGCCTTCCTGAGCCGCGCCGACTTCGACCTCTTCTACAGCGTCGTGGCGATGAGCGCGGCGATGCAGGCCGTCCTGGCTCAGTCGGCGGGCGGGGAAGCTGAGGCCGCACCGCCGCAGCCCAACGCCACCGTCGGCACGGGTCAGATGCGCAGGGTGTCGGGCGCCTAGCCATGTGTGGCATCGCCGGGTTCGTGAACCGTGACGGGCGTCCCGCGGACGGCGGCTTGCTGCGGGCGATGACGGACGCGATTGCTCACCGCGGCCCCGATGGCGACGGCCACTACGTCGCCGGCCCGGTGGCTCTCGGTCACCGGCGGCTCGCCATCATCGATCTCGTCACCGGCGCTCAGCCCATGGGGAACGAGGACGGCACGGTGTGGATCACCTACAACGGTGAGGTCTACAACTTCGCCGCGCTCCGCACCGAACTCGAGGCGCGGGGCTTTGCGTTTCGGACCACCTCGGATACCGAGGTCATCCTGCGCGCCTGGGAAGCGTTCGGTCCGGACTGCGTCGAACGGCTGCGCGGCATGTTCGCCTTTGCCATCTGGGATGCCCGGAAGAGCGTGCTCTTCCTGGCCCGCGATCGCTTCGGGATCAAGCCGCTCGTCTACACCTGCAACGACAGCGGCGTCGCCTTCGCCTCCGAGCTGAAGGCGTTGCTCGAGGACGAGACGGTGGCGCGCGACCTCGACTGGCCGGCGCTGCGGAGCTACCTGACCTGGGGCTATGTGCCGAACCCGGCCACGATCTTCGGATCCATTCGGAAGCTGCCCCCGGCCTCGTACCTGCTCTTTTCGCCGCGCACCGGCAAGCTGTCGGTCACCCGCTACTGGGATCTGCGCTTTGCCGAGGGGGACGGGCGCTCGGACGCCGAGTGGATCGACGAGCTGCGCGCCGTGCTCGCCGACGCGGTGCGCTGCCACATGGTCGCCGACGTCCCGGTCGGCGCCTTCCTCAGCGGCGGGATCGACTCCAGCAGCGTGGTCGCGCTGATGAGCCGGACGGCGGCCAGGCCCGTGCGCACGTTCTCCGTCGGCTTCCGTGAGCGCGAGTACGACGAGCTCCCGTACGCGGCGCAGGTCGCGGCGCGCCACCGTACGGATCATCGCGAGTTCGTCGTCGAGCCCGACACGCTCGCGATCCTGCCCAGGCTGGCCTGGCAGTTCGACGAGCCGTTCGCCGACGCTTCGGCGCTTCCGACCTACTACGTGTCCAAGGTGGCGCGCGAGCACGTGAAGGTGGCCCTCTCGGGCGATGGTGGCGACGAGAGCTTTGCCGGGTATCGGCGCTACCTGCGTGCGCTCGGCTGGCATCGCTGGCTCGACCGCACGCCGGCCTCCTTCGGGCGGCCGCTGTGGCGACGCCTCGCTCACGCCGTTCCATCCGAGCTGCGCGGAGCCGGCACGCTGCGGCTCGCCGCCGACGGCCCGCTCGACCGCTATGCGCGGATGATGCGCATCCCCGGGTTGATGGCGCTCGACGACCTGCTGACGCCCCAGGCGCGCGCCGAGGTCGGCCCCGACACCGGCGCCGAGTGGTTCCACTCGTTCATCGCCGGACGTGACCAGGCCGATTACCTGACCACGCTCCAGTACATCGACATGCAGACCTACCTTCCTGAGGACATCCTCACGAAGGTCGACCGGACGAGCATGCTGGTGTCCCTGGAAACGCGCGTCCCGCTGCTCGATCACGTCCTCGTCGAGTTCGTCGCCAACCTGCCGGCGCGCCTCAAGCTCCACGATGGCGAGACGAAGTACGCGCTCAAGCGCGCCGTCGCCGACCTGCTGCCCGAGCCGGTCGTGCGGCGCCGCAAGATGGGCTTTGGCGTGCCGCTCCACCGCTGGTTCCGCGGTGCGAGTGAGGACTACATCCGCGAGGTCCTGCTCGACGACCTCACCCGGCGCCACAACGTCCTCGACACGCAGTCGGTGGCCCGGGTCCTCAACGAGCACCGGTCGGGCCGGCGGGACCTCTCGGTGCAGATCTGGTCACTGGTGTGCCTGGAGCTGTGGTGGCGGACGTGGGCCAAGGCCGCGCCGTCTCGCCGCGAGCCCGGACGCCCCACGCTGACGGTGGCCGCGCGCTGATGAGCTCGCGCCCGCTCCGGATCGTCCACGTCGTGCCGACTCTGGACGTCGGTGGTCTCGAGAACGGCCTGGTCAACGTGGTGGCCGCGCTCCCGGAGTTTGCCCACGCCGTCGTCTCGATCGGTCCGCTCGGCGCCTTCGCGCAGCGCCTGCCGCGCACCGTCGAGCAGGTGACCCTCGGCAAGGCCGCCGGCGAGCCGATGCGCCTGGCGATGTTCAGGCTCCTCCGCGCGTTGCGCCGCCTCGAGCCCGATCTGGTCCACTCGCGGAACTGGGGAGCGATCGAGGCCGTGCCGGCCGCCCGGCTCGCGGGCGTGCGAGCTATCGTCCACAGCGAGCACGGACGTGAGCTCGCCGATCCCGAAGGGCTGAACCCGCGCCGCAACCGTTTCCGCAGGCTGCTCGCGCCGCTGATCGATCGGATCGTGACCGTGTCGGACGATCTGAAGACGTGGCTCGAGGAGACCGTGAAGCTCCCCGGGGCCAAGCTGCTCGTGATTCCGAACGGCGTCGACACCGAGCGCTTCTCGCCGGCCCGTCGCCTCGAGGGCCGCCAGGCGCTCCAGGTCTCCGACGAGACGACCGTCGTCGGCACCGTGGGACGGCTGAACGGGATCAAGGACTATCCGACGCTGCTCACCGCGTTCGCGGAGGTGGCCCGCCGGGCCGAGCACGTGAGGCTCGTCTTCGTGGGCGACGGCCCGCAGCGCGCAGCGCTCGAGGCCGCGGCCGCAGCGCTCGGCATGAAGGAGCGGGTGAGCTTCCTGGGTGAGCGCACGGACGTTCCCGCGCTGATCGCCGGGCTCGACGTGTTCGTGCTGCCCTCGATCGCGGAGGGGATGTCGAACACGCTGCTGGAGGCCATGGCGGCCGGGCGGCCGGTCGTCGCCACCGGCGTCGGCGGCACCCCCGAGATCGTGGAAGACGGCGTGACGGGCACGCTCGTCCCGGCTCGTCATCCCGCCGCGCTCACCAAGGCGATCGACGGCTACCTCTGGGATGCCGGCCTCCGGACGGCCCATGGCGAGGCCGCTCGGGCGCGTGCGGTGATGGAGTTCGGACTGGCGAGCATGGCCTCGCGGTACCGCGACCTGTATCGCGCGCTCGCCGCACGCAGGGAGGCCGTCTAGCCATGTGCGGAATCGCCGGCATCGTCTACGCGGACCCGCACCGGCCGCTCGAGCGCGACCTGCTCGAGCGCATGGGAACGGTCATCGCGCATCGCGGCCCGGACGCCGGAACGTTCCACGCCAAGCCGGGCATCGGCCTCGCCAGCCGCCGTCTGAGGATCATCGACGTGGCCGGCGGCGACCAGCCGATCTACAACGAGGATCGGACGAAGGCGGTGGTCCTGAACGGTGAGATCTACAACTTCCTCGAGCTGCGCCGCGAGCTCGAGGCCAAGGGCCATCACTTCCGCACCCGCTCGGACACCGAGGCCATCGTCCACGCCTACGAGGAATACGGCGTGCGCTGTGTCGAGCGGCTCCGCGGGATGTACGCATTCGCGCTCTGGGACGAGACCGAGCGACGGCTCGTGCTGGCCCGTGACCGCGTCGGCAAGAAGCCGCTCTACTACACGGAGGACCTCGAGCGCTTCTGCTTCGCCTCCGAGCTGAAGGCGCTCCTTCAAGATCCGGCGCGCAAGCGGGCGATCGACCTCGAGGCGCTCGACGGCTACTTCTCGTTCGGCTGCGTGCAGGGCCCGGCCACGATCCTGGAGGGCGTCGCCCAGCTCCCGCCCGCGCACGTGCTCGTCTGGGAGCGCGGCAGCATCCGCGTGTCGGAGTACTGGGACGTGCCGCGCGACGCCGTGACCATCCGAGACGAGCGGAAGGCGCTGGAAGGGTTCACCGAGGTCTTCAGCGACGCCGTGCGCGTTCGCCTCGTGAGCGACGTCGCGCTGGGCGCGTTCTTGAGCGGCGGCGTCGACTCGAGCGCCGTGGTGACGGCGATGGCCGCGCTCGGCGCCGGCCCGGTCGTCACCACCAGCGTCGGGTTCAAGAACCGCGAATTCAACGAGCTGTCCTACTCGCGGATGGTCGCCGACGCGGTGGGCAGCGAGCACCACGAGTTGATCGTCGAGCCGCGGGCGGTGGACGTGCTGCCCCGCCTCGTGTGGCACCTGGACGAGCCGTTCGCCGACTCGTCGGCGCTTCCCACCTATTACCTCGCCGCGGCCGCCCGCGAGCGCGTGACGGTGGCGCTCTCTGGCGACGGCGGTGACGAGGTCTTCGCCGGATATCAGCGGCGCTACGGGCTCAACCGCTGGGAAGTGCGCGCGCGGCGCCTGATGCCGGCGTGGCTCCGTGCGGGCGTCGTGGGGCCGTTGGGCCGGATCTATCCCAAGGCCGACTGGGCGCCGCGTCCTTTGAGGGCGAAGTGCTTCTTGCAGAACGTCGCGACGACGTTCGAGCGGGCGTACTTCAACGACCTCTCGCTCTTCAGGGCGCACGAGAAGTCGACGCTGCTCGCGCCCGAGTTCATCCGGCAGACGAGCGGCCACGACGCGTTCACGGCCTTCAGCCAGCACTTCGACCGCGTGGCCGGGCTCGATCCGCTGAACCAGCTCCTCTACGTCGACCTCAAGACGTGGCTGGCCAACGACATCCTGGTCAAGGTCGATCGGATGAGCATGGCCAACTCGCTCGAGGTCCGGTCGCCGCTGCTCGACCACAAGGTCATCGAGTTCGCGGCGACGGTGGCGCCCGATCTCAAGTATCGCGGCGCGACCTCGAAGTACCTGCTCAAGCGCTACCTCGAGCCGCAGCTTCCGGCCGAGCTCATCCATCGACGCAAGCAGGGCTTCGAGATCCCGCTCGGGCAGTGGCTGCGCACGGACCTCCGTGACCTGGGCGAGGAGCTGCTCCTATCGCGCGTCGCGCGGGGCCGCGGCTACGTCCGCCCCGACCACGTCCGGCGGATGTGGGAGCACCATCAGCGCAAGCTCCGCAATCACAGCGCCCAGCTCTGGGCCCTGATGGTGCTCGAGCTGTGGCATCGGACCTTCGTTGATCAGGATCCGAGCCGGGGGCCGATCACGTCATGAAGGGCCCCATGACGGTGCTCCACGTCCTCGACCACTCGGTCCCGCTGCACAGCGGCTACAGCTACCGGAGCCAGAGCATCGTCGAGTTCCAGCGTCGACTCGGGCTGCGGCCGGTCGTCCTCACGTCGCCCAAGCACGGCAGCGAGGCCGACGGCGTCGAGACGATCGAAGGGCTCCGCTACTATCGAACCGCGCGCGAGCGTGGCCGCGTGCCCTTCGTGCGCGAGTTCCAGTTGATGGCCCGGATGGCGAGCCGCGTGGCCGCCGTCGCGCGGGCCGAGCGGGCGGCGCTCATCCACGCGCACTCGCCGGTGCTGAACGGCCTGCCCGCGCTGTGGGCGGCCCGTCATCTCAACCTTCCCGTCGTGTACGAAGCCCGCGCGTTCTGGGAAGACGCGGCCGTGGACCAGGGGAAGTTCCGCGAGGGATCGGGCCGCTATCGCCTGATCCGAGCCCTCGAGACCTATCTCTTCAAGCGCGCCGATCGCGTCGCCGTCATCTGCGAGGGCATGCGCCAGGAGCTCGTCACGCGCCATGTGGACGGGCGACGCGTGATCGTGATCCCGAACGGCGTGGACACCAACGCGTTCCAGCCGGTGACGCGCGCGTACGACCTGGCCGCGCGGTACGGCCTCGATGGAGGCCTCACGCTCGGCTACTTCGGGTCCTTCTATCACTACGAAGGCCTCCGGTTCCTGCTCGAGGCCCTTCCGGACCTGCGCCGACACGTGCCCGGGGCCCGTCTGCTGCTGGCCGGGGGCGGGGAGGAGGAGGCGACGCTGCGTCGCCTCGGCGAGCCGCTCGGCAACGCCGTGGTCTTCGCCGGCCGCGTTCTTCACGCCGACATCCGCCGGCTCTACTCGGTCATCGACGTCTTCGTGTGCCCGCGCCGGCGCATGCGGCTGACCGAGCTGGTGACGCCGCTCAAGCCGCTCGAGGCCATGGCGATGGGGAAGCCGGTCCTGGCCAGCGACGTGGGCGGGCTCAAGGAAATGGTCAGCCACGAGGTCAACGGGCTGCTCTTCCCGGCGGAGTCCAGCGACGCGTTCGTGGAGGCCGGGGCCAGGCTCGGCAACGATCCCGGGTTCGTGGCCAGCCTCGGCCAGCGCGCGCGCGCGTCGGTGCTCGAAGAGCGCACGTGGCCGCAGATCGTGTCGCGCTACCTGCCGGCGTACGCGGCGGTGCGCTAGCCATGGGCATGCGCGTCCTCGTGCTCAGCTCGGTCTTTCCGAACCCGCGGCAGCCGAACCTCGGCGTCTTCATCCGCGAGCGCGTGCGGCGCGTGGCGCGGTCCAGCGAGGTGCAGGTCGTGGCGCCGGTGCCGTGGTTTCCGCTCGATCGGGTGGTCCGTGGCCGCCGCTGGGGCGGGATTCCCCAGGTCGAGCGCCGGGATGGCCTGGTCGTCCACCATCCGCGCTTCGTCAGCGTGCCCCGATTCGGGAAATCACTCGACGGGATCCTGTACGCCGCGTCCCTGCTCGGCTTCGTGCGGCGGCTACGGCGCAGCTTTCCGTTCGAGATGATCGACGCCCACTTCGCGTATCCCGACGGGATGGCCGGCGTGCTCCTCGGCAAGGCGCTGGGGTGCCCGGTCATGATCACGCTCCGCGGTAGCATCGTGCGGCTCGCCACCTATCCGCTCCATCGCCCGCAGCTCCGGTTCACGCTGCGCGCGGCCGACCGCATCATCGCGGTGAGCGAGTCGCTCAAGCGCGTCGCGGTCGACCTCGGGATCGGCGCCGAGAAGATCCGGGTCATCCCGAACGGCGTGGACACAAGCCGCTTCTTCCCGATGGACCAGGGCGACGCCCGGCGGCGTCTGGCGCTGCCCCTCGACGCCTCGATCGTCCTCACGGTCGGTGGTGTCTACGAAGGCAAGGGCCAGCACCTCGTGCTCGAAGCGCTGCCGCGGCTGCTGGCGCGCGATCCTCGCGCGCTCTACGTCGTCGTCGGCGGCGAGCGCGTCGGTGAGTCGTACCGGCGCACGCTGGACGGCATCATCCGGGCCCACGGCCTCGGCGGCCACGTGCTCTTCGTCGGCTCGAAGGCGCACGAGGACCTGCGCGCGTGGTACGCGGCCGCGGACGCCCTGTGCCTGGCCACGCGGTCGGAGGGGCGCGCCAACGTGCTGCTGGAGTCGATCGCGTGCGGCGTCCCGGTCGTGACGACGCACGTCGGCGGCAATCCCGAGATCGTGCGCGAAGGCAGGGACGGGTTCCTGGTTCCCTTCGGCGACGTCGAGACCCTGGCCGCGGCGATCGACCGCGCGCTCCGGCAGCCGTGGGACCGCGACGACCTCGTGGCCCACGCGCGCCGGCAGAGCTGGGAGACGACGGCCCGCGCCGTCCTCGACGAGTGGGCCGGGCTGCGGCGCTCGTCGACCGAGATCGACGACGTCACGACACCGCCGGCGGTGTCCGGAGCGCGCCATGGTCGCTGATCTCCTTCGCAAGCAGGTGTATCGGCCCGAAGCGCTTCGGCTCTTGCTCGCCGATGTGCTCGGCCGGCGTCATCCCGTGCTTTCCACGTCACGCCACCTCGACGAGACCGCCCAGTGGATTCTGAGAGCCCAGGCGGCCACTCGAGACCATGGCGTGTCCGGCGGCTACACGTTCGAGGACGGGTGGTTGGCCTCCTATCCGGAGGTGACGGGCTACATCATCCCGACGCTGCTGACGTACGCGGCCGTGGTCGGTCGGCTCGATTACGAGAAGGCTGCGCTCGCGATGGCGGAATGGGAACTGACGGTTCAGCACCCCGACGGCGGTTTCCCCGGCCACTTCGTCGACCGCGCCCATCCGCCGGTCGTCTTCAACACGGGCCAGATCATCTTCGGCCTGCTGGCGGCCCACGAGGCGACCGGCGATCTCAGGTTCCTGACGGCGGCCCGTCGGGCTGGCGCCTGGCTGGCCACCTTGCAGGACGGTGATGGTGCCTGGCGCCGCTTCGAGTACCGGAATGCCGTCCACGTCTACAACACGCGGACGGCCTGGGCCCTGGCCGAGCTGGGCAAGACCACCGGCGAGCGGTGCTTCGAGGAGACGGCCGTGCGTCATCTCGACTGGGCGCTCCGCCAGCAGGCCGCCAACGGATTCTTCGACCACTGCGCGTTCTCGCTCGACGAGGAGCCGTTCGTCCACACGATTGCGTATACGACCCAGGGGTTGCTCGAGGCGGGGCTCCGACTCGGCCGTCAGAACTATGTGGCGGCGGCGGAGCTCGCATGCCGCGTCCTGCTCACGCATCTCGATCGCGACGGCCAGCTGTCCGGCACGTTCGACGCGAAGTGGCGCCCGACCGCCGGCTATTCCTGTGTGACCGGCAATGCCCAGATGGCGGCACAATGGTTCCGCCTCGCTCGCGTCACCGGCGACCGGAGGTTTGGGGACGGCGCGCGCCAGGCCACGCGGTTCCTCAAATCGATCCACGACTGCGCAACCAGCAATCCTCGGATCAGGGGCGCGGTCAAAGGCTCGCACCCCATCTGGGGCCGGTATCTCTTCGGCAGCTATCCGAACTGGGCGGCCAAGTTCTTCATGGATGCGCTGCTGATGGAGCTCGCCGACGACGGCGGCCACGGCGTCACCGTCCGGTGCTGGTGAGGCCCACGACATGCATCCGCTGATCGTCCGCCACGTCGTCCTGCCGCTGCACGAGCGGCTGAAGCGGACGCCGACGTTTGCGTGGCTGAAGCATCTCGAACGAACGCAGTGGATGGACCCGGCGAAGCTACGTGATCTCCAGTTCGCCGAGCTGCGCCGTCACCTGGAGTTCGCCTACCGTCACACGCGCTACTACCGGCGGCTCTTCGACGAGCACGAGGTCCCGCCACACCGCATCCAGTCGCTGGAGGACTTCCGGAAGGTGCCGGTCCTGACCCGGCAGCTCTTGCGCGAGAACTTCGATGACCTGATGGCGACCGGCGTCCGGTTGCGCCGAGTCCAGCGCGTCTCCACCGGAGGCTCCACCGGTGAGCCCGTCACGTTGCTCGTCGCCATGAGTGTGGGCTTCGCCATCGCGCTTCGCCATCGGGCCCATCGGTGGTTCGGGCTCGAGCCCGGCGCACGGGAGATCGTGCTGTGGGGCTCGCCGATCGAAGCGACCCGGCAGGACCGCCTGCGCAACCTGCGCGACTGGCTGATCAACTCGAAGCTCATCTCCGCGTTCGACCTCGGCGCGCCGGCGCTCGCCGAGTACGCACGGATCATCACCCGGCATCGCCCACTCCGGATCTACGGCTACGCCAGCGCCATCTACCTGCTCGCTTGTTTCCTGGAGCGTGAAGGCTGGCGCCCCGACTGGCGGTTGCACGCCGTGTTCACGACGGCCGAAACGCTCTTCGACTTCCAGCGGAAGACGATCGAGGCGGTGTTCGGCTGCCCGGTCGCGGTCGAGTACGGGGCGCGCGACGCCGGCAACATGGCCAACGAATGTCCCCACGGCGGCCTGCACATCCCCGCCGAGGGTGTGGTGCTGGAAACCATCGCCGTCGCGCCGGACGGACTCGGCGAGATCGTGGCGACGAACTGTCATCGGCCGGCGATGCCACTCATTCGATATCGCACGGGCGATCTCGGTGAGCTCACCGACGAACGTTGTCGGTGCGGCCGCTCGCTGCCGTTGCTCAAGCGCATCGAGGGCCGGCGGACCGACTTCCTGGTGGCGCCCGATGGACGCATCCTCCACGCGCTCGCCCTCATCTACGTGCTGCGAGAGATGGAGCGCGTGCGTGAGTTCCAGATCGTCCAGGAGGATGTCGACTCGATCGTCGCCCTGGTCGTCGCGGCACCTGGTTGGTCACGCGACGACGATGACAACGTCCAGCGAGCCGTCCGGGCACGAATCGGTGCCGACGTCGGCGTCAGGGTGGAAACGGTCGCCGCGATCCCGCGCACGCAGTCGGGCAAGTTCCGCTACGTGGTGTCGCGCGTGGCCGATGACTTCATTCACCGCGTGCTGAGCAATAGGAGACCGGCGGTCGAGGGGGCGTGCTCGTGAGACTGCTCGAGCAGGCGCCGGCCGGATGGGATGCGCGAATGGCGTTTCCGACGCTCGCGACCACCTTCGCCGAGGCGTCGCGGGCGCTGGGCTTCCGTCCGCTCTATGCGGAGGACGGCGCCAGTCGGGCCCTCGTGCTGATGCGCGGCCTGTCCGCTCCCGTGATCGGACCGTGGACTCGTCGCGCCAAGGTCAACGTGGAGAGCACCGACGTCGCGTTCGCGACCGAGCTGGTGAAGGTCATCCGGCGCTCATCGCCGGCGCTCGTCCGCTGGGGTGATCACTACTGGCCGCCGGCCCCGGCCGTCCTCGACGAATGCCCGGGGATGCGTCCGGTCGTGCGCCACATCATCGAGCAGGACCTCACCCGCGACGAGGACGCGCTGTTTCGCGGGATGAAGGACGAGATTCGCCGCAAGATCCGGCGAGCGAGCAAGGACGGCGTTGTCGTCAGCGAGGTCGCGAGCGACGCCGACCTGCGCGATTACTGCCGGCTGTCGCAAGCGACCAACGGCCGGATGGAGGCTCAGGGCCAGGCCGCCATCTATCCCGACGCATTCTTCGCCGAAGTGTTTCGCCGCATGGTGCCGGCCGGCCACGCGGTCCTGCTGCTCGCGCGCAGCGAGGGGATCCCGCTCGCCGCGGGGATGTTCCTGCTCGGCCGCGAGTGGATCACGTACTGCCACGGCGCGTCGACGCGAGACCGCGCGCTGACGGTCAAGCAAGGCCCGACGGCGATGTTCTGGCACGCCATGCGGCTCGGAAAGATACGCGGGCTGACGCGCTTCTCGATGGGATCGGTCACGCCGACGGAGGATCCGGCGCATCCACATTACTCGGTCTACGCCTTCAAGCGCATGTGGGGCGGCACGCTCAGCGAGATGACCAGCGGCGAGATCGTCCTGTCGCGGCTGAAGCTCGCGTTCCAGGACCGCGTGCTCTCGCCGCTGTGGGAGCGCGCGTATCCGATCTACCTGCACGGCGTGAAGTCGGCTGACGTCAAGCGCGTGCTGCTGTCAGCGCTCCCCGGGCTCGAGACGAGGATCTTCCGCCGCCTGGCGAGGCAACGCTCGTGATCCGGGTCACGTCGACGCCGCCCGCCGACTGGGCCGAGCGCATCGCCGCCGCGTCTCAGAGCGAGGGCTTCGCCGAAGCCATGCGGCTGATGGGCTACCGGCCACTCTACGTGTGGAGCGCCGAGAACGCCGCGCTCGCTCTCGTCCGCGGCTGGCGCCTCACCGCACGTGCGAATCTCTTTGCAACGGGCGCGCCATGGGCGTTTTTACGCGGTGCTCTGGATGCGCTGACCGCGCGTGGCGTGCCGTATGTCAAGGTCGGCGACACGATGTGGGGTGTTGTCGCCGACGGCGTGCCGCCCGACGGGACGCCACGGCTGTCGGTCACGCCCCGGCATACGTTCGTGCTCGACCTCGCACCGTCGGAGGCCGATCTGCTGCGTGGCATGGACGGCGCCGAGCGGAAGATCCGCAAGGCCGAGCGCGAAGGCGTGGTGGTGCGTCCGGTCGAGAGCGCCGCTGACCTCGCGGCGTTCTGCCAGCTCTCCCACGAGACCTCCGACCGCGTGCGGGCGCGCACCGCCTACACCGATTTCCCGCCGGCGTTCTTCGAGACGCTGCACGAACGGATGGCGTCCACCGGAGCGGCGCGCTTCTACGTCGCCTGGCACGACACGGCCCCGCTCGCCGCGTGTGTGTTCCTGACGCACGCCGACACGATGCTCTACTACCTCGGCGGGTCGACGCGGAACCGCGAGCTGACCACCAAGCAGGCGCCGACCGCGGTGTTCTGGCGCGCCATCCGCGACGCAAAGCGGCTCGGGGTCCGTTACTTCGACCTCGGCGGTTGTACGCCGACCGAGGACGTGAACGATTCGCGCCACGGCGTCTACGCCTTCAAGAAGCGCTGGGGCGGACGGCTCGAGGCGTTCTACAACGTCGAGGCGATCCTGTCGCCGTTCGCCTACCGCCTGCAAGAGCGCGTCGTCACGCCGCTCTGGGACCGGCTGCATCCGATGTACTTCCGACTCCTCGACGCGGCGCACGCCCTGCGTCGCCTGACTCGTGTTCCCACGTCGTCCCCGGTAGAGCCGGGAGCTCAGGAGGGTTGATGCGAACGCTCGGGGCGATGCTCGTTGCGACGATCCTCTGGGCCTGGTCGGCGCCGTCAGTGGCGGCCGCCGAGAAGACGGCCGTCGAGTGGCAGGTGAGCACGGGCCAGACGTACTCGGCGAGCAACGGACGCATGGGTGACACCGACGTGCTCGTCGAGCTGCGCGAGACGCCGACCGCCCACGGCCGGCGCTACGACGTGCGGCTGCGCAACCGGAGTGGGCGCGAGCGCCCGCTCCAGAATGGCGGCGGCACCGATTACACGACCGTCGCGCTGCGCATTCGCATTCCCCGGACGGGGACGGCGACGCAGGCTGCGATCGACGGCGTCACCGTCGATGTGCCGGCCGACGTTCGCCAGTGGTGGGAGCCGAGCAAGCTCGCCGGAACCCAGTACGGCTTCGCCTACGCGATCAAGAGCGGCGATCAGGAAGTGCGCCGCGTCGGGCCCAGCACCAAGGCCTCGCAGTGGGGCGGCCGCAGCAGCGGCATCGTGCGCATCGACGGCCGCGCGTACGTGGTCCCCGAGTTCTGGGAGCGCCAGCCCCGCCGGATCACCGTCACCGCGACCGAGATCGTCCTGACCCTGGTCGACGGGCAAGCGCTGCTCAGGGCTGGAGAAGACGCCTGGGACCGCTTCGCCGTGCTCGACGGCGCGCTCGATGACCAGACGATCCTCGACGAGGCCGAGGCGTTGCCGAGCCTCACCGCCGCGCAGCGGCAGGCGCTGGCCGAGCACTTCAAGATCGCGCCGGAAGGCCTGAAGGGGCCCGACGCGACCGCCGAGGCGCTGCTCAGGCGCTACGACCGCTGGCAGGGCACCTCGTGGGAGAAGTCATATGCTACGAGAAGCGCCGCGCGCGAAGGATGGCCCGGCGAAGACGACTCCGCGAAGACAACGCTCTTCTCGCTCTTTCGGCGCGGGCGCTACTACGCCGTGGCCGAGCCGGGCGCCTACACCTGGCGCAACTACGGCGACATCCAGTGGGGCGGCGGGATGGCCTCAGGTCACTACGACTGGGTGCGCGCGGCTTTCAAGCACTACGTGAAGACGGGCAATCGGGATGCCCTGCGCTGGGGCATGGCGGCCATGCGCCACGCGATCTCCGTCGACTACGTGTGGATGGACTACTGGAGCGCCGGCGACGCCGGGCTGGCCCGCTACGAGAAGGGCGACCACGGCGCGCCCAACAACTGGTTCCCACCCAAGCGCTCCCACGTCTGGGTCGAAGGCCTCTTCCTGGCCGCGGCGGTCAGCGGCGATCCCTGGGTTCGTGAGGCGGCCGTCCGCCGCGTGGAAGGCCTGTGGAACGCGTGGGGCGGAAAGTCGCCGGCCGTCTGGAACAACGCCTATTCCGAGGTGCGCTGGGTCACGTGGCCGATGCTCGCCCTCGTCCGCGGCTTCGAGGAGACCGGCGACCTGCGCTACTGGACCAAGGCGAAAGAGCTGATGAGCGAGCTCGCGCGCTACGAGACGGCGTCGGGCGCCAAGGGCTACATCAAGAACACCACACCCTACGGCCTGAAAAACCTCGTCTGGGTCAGCATGCACGGGTACGCGACGCTGGCCCTGCTCGAGCTCGCCGACGTGGCCATCCAGCGCAACGAATGGACCCCCGCGTGGGAGGCCATGCTCGCGCGGATGGGTACGTGGGCGATCACGCCGCTGCCCAACGGGCCCTACGACCCGCCGGCAGGATCCAAGCCCTACGGCGCGTTCTCGACCGACGGCTGGTGCCCGGCCGAGGATGCGTGCGGCCAGGCGACCGACAAGCCGAGCGTGAACACCAACGCGCTCTTCGTCGACCTGTTCGCGTGGCTGGCCCAGCGCGATCCCGAGAAGTGGGCGCCGGTGGCGCGCCAGGTGTTCCACGACTTCGTCAATTACGCCCAGAATGCCGAAGGGCGCATCGGGTACCTGACCGACGACTATCCGTCGACGGAGACGAAGATCCTGGGCCGCGCCCAGCTCTTCGGCGACCGGGCCGCGCGCTGGCTGCACACGAGTGCGCCGGCGCGCTCGGCGGAACGGAAGTAGGTGTCGGCATGAGCGCCTTCACTGACCAGGTGGCGAAGGGACTGGCGTGCCTGCGCTGGCTTCCCGCGTACGCTGGCCAGCAGCTCGTGCGGCGCGGGTTCCGGAAGGCGGGGCCGCAGCATCTGATCGTTGCGCTCGCCGATCACTTCGAGCCGTCGATCGTGCCCGGCGTGTCCGGCCGCCACGCCGACCTGGACGAGCAGGAGCGCCGGCTAGAGCGGTGGTGCCGCGACTACCCGAAGATGGCCGACGCCCACCGGGACGGTGACGGCTTCCCGTTCCGCCACACGTATTTCTATCCGGCGGAGCAGTTTCACAAGACGCTGATCGACCGCCTGGCCGAGCACTGTCACGACGGGTGGGGCGAGGTGGAGATCCATCTCCACCATGGCGTCGACGCCCCGGATACGTCGGAGGCGACGCGGCGCGTGCTCGTCGAGTTCCGCGACGAGCTGGCTTCCCGTGGGTGTCTTCCCCGCTGGAACGGCCAGGGCAGCCCGCGCTACGCGTTCGTTCACGGCAACTGGGCCCTCGCCAATTCCGCCGGAGGCCGCTACTGCGGCGTCGACGACGAGATGGCGATCCTCGCCGAGACGGGCTGCTACGCGGATCTCACCCTGCCGGCGCCGCTCGGCCTGCCGCAGGTGGGCAAGATCAACAGCCTCTACGAGTGCGGCTTGCCGCTCGATCAGCGGGCGCCGCACCGGCGAGGCCGTCGTCTCGCGGTCGGACGCTCGGCCCGGACGTTTCCCTTGATCGTGCAGGGCCCGTTGGTGGTGAACGCGCTCCGGCGCGTCGGCGGCCGGCTGCGCCCCGGCATCGAGCAGGGCGTCCTGGTGACCCACGATGCGCCGACTCCCGCCCGCCTCGGGCTGTGGCAGCAGGCGGGAATCAGCGTGGCCGGACGGCCGGAGTGGGCCTTCATCAAGCTCTCCTGCCACGGCATGGATCCGCGCGACGAGCCCGTCATGCTGGGCGCGCCGATCCGGCGCTTCTTGCGGACGCTGCTCGATGCCGCCCGCGACGGCGGCGATCGCGTTCACTTCGTGACCGCGCGCGAGATGGTCAACATCGCGCTGGCGGCGTGCGACGGGCGCGACGGCGATCCCGGCGCGTATCGCGAATACCGACTCCGCCTGCACGGCCGGGGCGGGGAGGGAATGCGCTGATGTACGGCCAGCGTCCTCTCGCCGATCTCCGGTGGGTGCTTCGCGGCATCGCGGCGAACCAGATCGCCCGGTTCTTTCCCGAGCGCTACGTCCGCATGACGGGCCACACGGGACGGGGCGCCGCCGAGTCGTCGGCGCGGCAGATCGCCGACTACTTCTGGTCGTGCTTCTACGACTACTTCGAGATCCTCGGGATTCCGGCGAGCGACATCGGCCGCTACCTGAAGGGCAAGACCGTGCTCGAGTACGGTCCGGGCGACGTGCCGGCGGTGGCGTTCCTGATGCTGGCGCACGGCGCCGACGCCGCCGTCTGCGTCGATCGCTTCGAGCTCTATCGCCCGTCGCCGGCCAGCGCCGAGGTGCTGAGCCTCCTCCTCGGCGACCTCGAGGGCGCCGAGCGCCTTCGAGGGGAGGTCTGCTTCAGGATGCCGCTCGATCCGGCGTCGGGCCTCGCCGAGCCGAGCTTCCGGTACGTGTGCCACGACTATGGCCTCTCGGGGCTGCGCGATCAGGCCGACCTGGTCATCTCGCGGGCGGCGCTCGAATACGCCAACGATCTGTCGGCCACCTTCGCCGACATGCGGGCCGCGCTGCGGGCCGACGGGATCGCAATCCACAAGGTCGACCTGGCCGGGCAGCGATGCAACGACGACCACCCGCTGAGCTTCCTCACGTATCCGCGCGTGCTGTGGTGGGCGATGTGCTCGCAGAAGAACACGGTCAATCGCTGGCGGATCGACCACTACCGCCGGCTGCTCGTCGAGCACGGCTTGAAGACGGTCAGCCTCGAGCCGACGGCGCTGGCCGACCGGCGCCTGGTGGACGAGGTTCGGCCTCATCTCGCGTCGTGCTTCCGCAAGGTCAGTGATCGCGATCTGTCGTGGCTCGGCTTCTGGATGGTCCTGCGCAAGCGGACATCGCGGGTGAAGCGGCAGATCGACCGGAGCGTCGCGCGCGCCGCGGGCAGCCGGCCGGCGGGGCGGAGGGGCTGATGGCGGGCGAGCGCTCACTGGTCAAGAGCATCGGCAGCAACTGGGGCGTGACGATCATGACCATCGTCATGACCTTCATCCTCACGCCGTTCATCATCCACCGACTGGGGACGGAAGCCTACGGGACGTGGGCGCTGATCACGTCGATCACCGGGTATCTCGGTCTGCTCGTCCTCGGCGTGCCGATGGCGTCCGTCCGCTACTTCTCGGAGTACGTGGCGGGCGACGACCGGCCGCGCCTCAACGAGGCGGTGGCGAGCTGCACCGGCCTCTACATCGCGATGGGCGTCATGGCCCTGGTCCTGAGCGGCCTGCTCTTCGTGTTCTTCGACACGACCTACGCGATTCCGGCCGGGCTCAGGCTGGAGGCGCGCGTGAGCTTCGCGCTGGCCGCGCTGGCCGTGGCCGGCGGGTTCGTGGCGATGCTGCCGGAAGCCGTCATGGCCGCCCACCACGACTTCGTGATCCGGAACGCGTTCGTGATCGGCATCCTGCTCGTGCGCTTCGGGGTGACCATCGGCCTGCTCGTGCTCACGCCGTCGTTCGTCGTCCTGGCCGCGGTCCAGATCATCGGGCCGGCGATCGACTTCACGGTCTGCCTGCTGCTCGTGCACCGCCGCTATCCGGGGGTGCGCATCGGGCTCTCGAGCTTCCAGTGGGACGTGGTCCGCAAGATCTTCTCCTTCAGCATCTACGTCCTCGTGCTGAACGCCGCCGGACGGCTGGCGCTGCAGACCGACCCGCTCGTGATCGGCGCGACGCTCGGCGTGAGCCAGATCCCCTACTACGCGGTGGCCAACAACTTCGTCGTCTATGCGCTGGAATTCATCGTGGCCATCGCGGCCGTCGTGATGCCGACGACGACCCGGCTCAAGACCCAGGGACGCCTGGGCGAGCTGCGGGCGATCTTCCTGCGCTGGTCGAAGATCGCGTTCTGCCTGACCATGATCGTGGGCCTGTTCCTCATCGTGCTCGGCCCGCGCTTCATCGGCTGGTGGATCGACGCCTCGTTCGAGGGCCCCGCCGGCGCCGTGCTCCAGATCCTCATGATCTCGAGCCTGATCTTCCTGCCCGTGCGCGGCGTCGCTCTGCCCGTGCTCATGGGGCTGGGGAAGCCCGTGCTGCCGTCGCTCACGTTCCTGGGCGCCGGCGTGCTCAACCTCGTCCTCAGCCTCGTCCTGGCCCGGCCGCTGGGGCTGGTCGGGGTCGCGCTGGGGACCGCCATTCCGAACGTCCTCTTCGCCGCGGTCGTGCTGATCGTGGCCTGTCGTGAGCTCGGGATCGGCCTGTTCGAGTACCTCCGCTACGTGGTGCCGCGGACCGTGCTCGGAGGGCTGCCGGTCCTGATCGCGCTGCTGTGGTTCAAGCTCGGGCTCGCGGTGCACAGCCTGGCCGGGCTGGTGACGGCCGGCGTGAGCGTCTGCTTCCTGTTCGCCGTGCTCTCCGTCTTCTTCGTGTACCGGAACGATCCCTATCTCGACCTGCGCGGCGAAGTGGCTCGCCTGGTCGTCCGGAGCCGATGATGGGTGCCCTCACGAGCGTCCTCGAGGTCGTCGCAGGCTTCCTGGCGCTCCTCCTCGTGGCTGAATTCGTGGCCCGCTGGGCCCTGGGGCGCCGCGCGTACTACGTGTGGTCTCCCGGCGTGCGCATGCGGCTGCACCCCGACCCCGAGATCTTCCCCGAGCTCGAGCGCGTCGTTCGCTTCGAGGTGAACTCGGACGGCGAGCGGGGCGACGAGGCCCCGCGCTCGAAGCGCGGCGTGTACCGCATCCTGGTGGCGGGTGGCAGCGCGGTCGAGGGCTACCTGCTCGACCAGGCCACCAACTGGCCGGCCGTCGCGCAGCGCCTGCTCAATCGCCCGGACGCCCTGCGATCGCTCAAAGCGCGCCGGGTCCACGTGGGGAACATCGGCAAGTCGGGTGTGGGTGCGGCGGAGCTGGTCACGATCTTCGAGCGCCTCCTGCCCCGCTACGGCCGCCTCGACGCCATCGTCGTCCTGACCGGCGTCGGCGACGTGGTGCAGTGGCTCGAGGCCGGCGCGCCGCCGGCGATCAACCGGCCGGTGAAGCCCGCCGACGTGTTCGGCTGTCATCCCGAGAAGGCGTTCGGTTGGACGCCGCGCACGCTCGCCCTTGCCGAACTCTTGCGCGCCTGGCGCCGGCGGGTGTTGCGGCGCGTCCGGGTCGAGGCGCGCTCGGCCCGGTGGATCGGGCGTGCCCGCGCGATGCGCGCGACGGCGCCGGAGGTCCGGACGGCGGTCCCCGACCCGAGCACGCTGCTCGATCATTTCGAGAAGAACCTGCGCCAGGCCCTGGAGTGCGCGCGAGGGTACGCGGATCGCGTCGTGGTGGCGCGCCAGCCGTGGTTCGACGGCCCGTACACCGAAGAGCAGCTCCGCCACCTGTGGCATGGCGCCGTCGGGAAGGCCCACAAGGAGCACGTCAAGACCTATTACGCGGCCGAGATCGTCGCCGGCTTGATGGCGCTCATCGACAAGCGCGCGGCCCGCGTGGCCGACGCGGTCGGCGTCGAGCAGCTCGATCTGATGCCGCTCGTCGAGTGCACCCTCAAGAACTATTACGACTTCTGTCACTTCACGCCGGCCGGCGCCCTGGCGGTCGCGCAGGCCGTCGCTTCCGCGATCATCGGCTAGCGACGATGCGATTCATCCCTCGTCTTCGTCGTCGCCATCGCCGTCACGTGACGCCGCCAATGCACATTGGCGCATTGATCCGATGTTTGTACCGCAATGGATATACGAGAGTAGAACCGTCGGTATATTGCTCCGTCTCCGAATATGAATGATAGTTCGGGCCGCGTGATTGATATGAACACCATTGAATCGACCTCGACACCTTTTGGTTTCGCGAGCCGCGCGGCGATGGCTTCGACGGCCTTCGTCGTCGCCGCGTTCGCGACGCTGCTCGGCCTGCTCTACGCGAACGTCCTGCCCGACCTCGTTCACGATTGGTGGGACGATCCCAATTACTCGCACGGCTTCCTCGTGCCGCTCTTCAGCGCGTACCTCGTGTACCAGCGGCGCGCGTCGATCCTCGCGACGGAGTTTCGCCCGAGCTGGTGGGGCCTGGCCCCGATCCTGATCGGGATCGCCAGCCTCGTGCTCGGCCAGGTCGGCGCCGAGGCGTTCGTCAGCCGCGCGTCGCTCATCGTCATCCTCGCGGGCCTGACGTGGTTCCACGCCGGCTGGCCGATGCTCCGCGCGGTGATGTTCCCGCTGGCCTTCCTGCTCTTCATGGTCCCGTTGCCGGCGGTGCTCTTCTACGCGGTGGCGTTTCCCCTCCAGGGCCTGGCCGCGCAGAACGCGGCGTGGATCCTGGATCACATGGGCGTGCCCGTCCTCATCGATGGGAACGTCATCCACCTGAGCCACATCTCGCTCGGCGTCACCGAGGCCTGCAGCGGCATCCGGTCGCTCATCTCGCTGCTGGCCCTGGCCCTGGCCTGGGCCGCCCTGGCCTTGCCGGGCACGGTGATCATGGCGATCTTCGCCCTCGTGACGATTCCCATCACGATCGTCGCCAACGCCGGCCGCGTGGTCGTCACCGGCCTCATCGGGCAGTGGTTCGGCCGTCAGTACGCCGAGGGATTCTTCCACATGGCGTCGGGATGGATCATCTTCGTGTTCGCCTTCATGTGCCTGACCATGGTCGACCGCGGGCTCCGTTTCGTGATGGCCCGAAAGCGGAGGCGGCCATGAAGTCCTGGGTGCGCTTCGCCATCACGACCGTCTGTCTGGTCGCCGGGCTCGTGCTCCTGAACGCGCGCTCGCAAGGGCACACCACGCCGCTCCGCCGTCCGTTCGACGACTTCCCGACCAAGATCGGGGCGTGGACGGGACAGGAGGCGACGCGCCTCGACATCGAGACCCTGAACATCCTGAAGGTCAGCGACTACGTGATGCGGCGCTATGTCGATAGGGCCGGTCGCGGCCTCTGGGTCTATCTCGGATATTGGGAAAGCCAGCGGCGCGGCGCCCAGATGCACTCGCCGAAGAACTGCCTGCCCGGCAGTGGCTGGGAGCCGCTCGAAGCGACGGTCATGCCGATTCCTGTCGAGGGCGGACGCACGATCCACGTGAACCGCTTCCTCGTGCAGAAATCCGACCAGCGCGAGCTGGTGCTGTATTGGTATCGCGCCCAGGGCGACGACGTCCCGGGCGAAGTCGCCGCGAAGGCGGCGATGGTGAAGAACGCCATCATTCGGAACCGGACCGACGGCGCGCTCCTGCGTGTCTCGGCCGCGGTCGAGTCGAGCGTGGCGGAGACGTCGGATCGGTTGGTGGCCTTCGTGCAGGCCATGTATCCACGGTTAGGGGACTATCTGCCGGATTGAGACAGGAGAACGACTATGGGGCGAGTGAAATTGTCGGTGGTGATGCTCACGATCCTGGCTTCGGCATTCCTCGGCGCGTGCGCCGAGACTCCGGACGCAAAGCGCGTGCGACATCTCAGTCGCGGCGACGAGTACTTCGGGCAGGGCCGTTACAAGGACGCGCTGATCGAGTACCAGAACGTCCTGCGCTTCAACGCCAGTGACTCGCGAGCGATCGAGCGGATGGGCTTCGCGTACCACAACCTGGGTGACTTCCGGCGCGCGTATCCCTTCCTCTTGAAGGCCCGTCAGGCCAACCCCGACGACGTGAACGTCACCATGAAGCTGGCCGCCATCTACCTGCTGGCCGGCAAGCTGGACGAGGCCCGCGAGCTCGCGGGCGGGATCCTCGAGAAGGACCCGAACCACCTGGAGGCGCTCCAGGTCATGGCCGTCGCGGCGCGACGCCAGAACGAGATCGCGGAAGCGGCCGCCGGCTTCGAGGCCGCCCGTCCCGTCCTCGAGGCGCGCGCCGGGTACCACATCAGCCTGGCCGAGCTGTCGCTGAAGGCGCGCGATCTCACCAAGGCCGAGGCGCAGCTGAAGGAAGCGCTCACCCGCGACGAGAAGTCGATGCAGGCGCACCTCATGCTGGCCAACCTCTATCGCGCCAAGGGCGACCGTGACAGCGCCCTGGCCGAGTTCAAGACCGCGGTGGCCATCGAGCCGGTGGTCGGCGGCGCGCGGCTCAACCTGGTCGACTTCCACGCCGCCAACCGCGACTTCAATGCGGCCAAGGAAGTCCTCAAGTCGTCCAAGGAGAGCGACGGCGACTATCTCGCGACCCGGCGCCGGTTGTCCGAGCTCGCCTTCATCGAGGGCAAGACCGACGAAAGCCTCGCCATCCTCGCCGACGTCTTCAAGAAGGCGCCGACGGACGTCGAGGGGCACCTCATTCGAGGCCGCATCTATCTGACCAAGCGGCAGACGACCGAGGCAATCCAGGAGTTCCAGGGCGTGTTGAAGGCCGACTCCAAGCAGGCGCAGGCCCGGTACTGGCTCGCGATCGCCTATCACCAGACGGGCAACATCCAGCAGGCCAAGACCGAGCTGACCCAGGCGCTGGAGCTGGCGCCCCGGATGACGGACGCCGCGTTTCTCCTCGCTCAGATGAACCTCGAGTCCGCCAACCCGGCGGCCGCGATCGAGTCGATGGAGAAGATCATCGCGGCCCAGCCGAAATCCCTGCAGGCGTACCTGCTGCTCGGCACCGCGCAGCTCAGCCGGCAGCAGCCGGCGGCCGCGCTGCAGACGTTCAAGAAGATGCAGGCCATCGCGTCGAAGGACCCGCGGCCCGTGCATCTGACCGGCATCGCGCTGCAGGCGGTCGGCCAGAAGGCGGAGGCCGCGAAGGAGTTCGAGCGGGCCCTCAGCATGAAGCCGACGTTCACCGACCCGCTGACCGCGCTGGTCGGCCAGGCCATCGGCGAGGGGAACACGGGGCTGGCGCTGGAGCGGATCAAGAAGCAGATCAGCACCGCCGGAAACTCGGCCCGACTCCAGTTCCTGCTCGCCTCGACGCATCAGCTGCGCAAGGAGAACGCACAGGCCGAGACCGCCTACACGAAGGCCCTCGAGCTGGACAACACGTTCGTGCCGGCCTACGTGGCGCTCGGCCAGATGTACCTGGCCGCCCAGGACGACCAGAAGGCGCTCGCCAAGTTCGAGCAGGCCCTCAGCGTCAACTCGAACGACGTGGTCTCCCGCATGATGATCGCGCAGATCCATCTGAACCGCGGCGACCGTGACAAGGCCAAGGAGTCCTACGAGCAGATCCTGGCCGCCAAGCCCCGCTTCGTGCCGGCCGCCAACAACCTGGCGTGGATCCTGGCCCAGAACGGCGACAAGGAGCGCGCGCTGCAGCTCGCCACGATCGCGAAGGAAGGCTCGCCCGACGATCCGTTCGTCTCCGACACGCTCGGCTGGATCCTGCACCAGCGCGGTGTCAACGAGCGGGCCTGGACCCTGATCAAGGAGAGCGCGGCCAAGCAGCCGGGCAATCCCGAGATCCAGTACCACGCGGGCGTCCTCGCGCAGAAGATGGGACAGCCGGAGCTCGCCAAGCAGCACTTCCAGCGCGTGGTCGCGTCGGGCAACAACTATTCAAACAAGGACAAGGCGGTCAAGGCCCTTTCGGAGATCAAGTAAGGGCGAATTGATGAGCCTCTTCACGATCGAATCGTTGTCGGCGGTCCTGGCCATCGTCAGCAGCACGACGCTGGCGGTGGCCATCCTCCGCCAACGGCCACTCCGGCCCTTCCACCTCTGCTTCTCGGCGGGCATGCTGGCCTTCGCGGCGGAAGCGATCGCCGCGCTGATGCTGGCCCCCCACGGCCTGTGGAAGGCGGACATCCTCTTCTGGAGCTGGTTCCTCGGCCTCGCCATGCTGGTGACGCCGCTGCTGTGGATGGTGTTCGTCGTCAGTTTCCTCTCTGACGGCGACCACCATCGCCCATCGTTACGGTCCCGGCTGATCCTGATCGGGACGTTCATCCTCGCGCTCGCCTCCATCGTCGTGCTGGCCCGCCGCCAGACGATCGGCGTGCTCCGAATCGACGGGGCGTTCCAGGCGATGGTCTTCGACGTGATCGGGCGGGCCGGGATCGTCATGCAGCTGCTCGCCACCGTCGGACTCCTCGGGTCGCTCGAGATGTCGCTGCGTCTGTCCCGCGGCGTCGAGCGGTGGCGGATGAAGTACCTCGTGGTCGGCCTGGGCGGCATCTTCATCGCCCGCTTCTGCATCCTCACCAGTCTCTTGCTCTTCAACGTGATGGCCGGGCTGCACATCGCGACCCTGGCCGCCACGCTGTTCGTCGGCAACGTCGCCGTCGCCTATGCGGCCAGCCGCGGTATCCGGGCCCTCGGGATCCGGCCCTCGCGGCAGGTGGTCTTCGGCTCCGCCATCGTCGGCTTCCTGGGGGTCTATCTCCTGGCCGTCGGCGTGCTGGCCTGGCTGCTGCGCCGCGTGGCCGTGGCCGAGCCCGTGTTCTGGGGCTCGCTGCTGCTGTTCGTGTCCGGGCTCATCCTGGCCATCCTGCTGCTGTCCGAGGATCTCCGCTGGCGGGTGAAGCGCTTCATCGCGCTCCACTTCTATCGGACGAAGTACGACTATCGTGAACAGTGGCAGAGCTTCACCGCGCGCCTGGGCGCGCTCTTGACCGTGGAGCAGTCCGCGCCCCAGGTGGCGCAGGCGATCGTCGAGGCGGTCGGCGCGACCGACGCCGCCCTCTATCTCGGCGCGGCCGACGGGCGCTTCCGATGCGCCGCCTCGGTCGGGACGATCGCGCCGCTCAGCACCATCGACGCCGACGCTCCGCTGCTGGCGCTCTTCCGGCGCGAGCGGCGTCCGTTCGTGGTCGGCTCCGAGGTGGTCCCCGGATCCGAGGCGATCGGACGGTACGCCAGCAACTTCGCGCTGCTCGTCCCGCTGATGTGGCGGGACACGCTGACCGGCCTGCTCTTCCTGGGGCCCGAGCGCACGGGCAATTCGTACGGCTACGAGGACCTGGAGTTCCTGGCCACGGTGGGCGAGCAAGCCGCCGGGGTCCTGGCCGTGGCCCAGCTCTCGGAGAAGGTCGGGCAGGCGCGTGAGTTCGAAGCGTTCCACCGGCTGACGTCGTTCGTCATCCACGACATCAAGAACAGCGTGTCGTCGCTGTCGCTCCTGAGCCGCAACGCGCTCAAGAACTTCGACGACCCCGAGTTCCAGCGTGACGCGATCCGGACCGTGTCGCAGGTCGTCACCCGGATGAAGAACCTGCTCGGGAAGCTCGCGACCCCGACGACCGGCGACGGCGTCGAGTTCGAGGTCGTGGACCTCAAGACGGTGGCCACCTCGGCGGTGCTGATCGGCAGCCAGGCGTCCACCATCCAATTCCTGAAATCACTGGAGTCGGTCGTGGTGAAGGCCGACGCCGATGCGCTGCAACGCGTGCTCGAGAACCTGATTGCCAATTCGATGGATGCCATCCGCACGGAAGGCACCATCACCGTCCGCACCTATGCGGAAAACGGCCTGGCCGTCGCCGAAGTGAGCGACACCGGGGAAGGAATGTCCGAAGAATATTTGCGCGAATCTCTCTTCGTTCCGTTCCGCTCGACCAAGCCCGGGGGCTGGGGCATCGGCCTCTATGAAGCCCGGGAGATCGTTCAGAAGCACGGGGGAACGATGTCGATCGCCAGTCGACGGAACGAAGGAACAACCTGTGTGGTCAAGTTGCCGCTCGTGAACGCGACGCCTCCGGCTTTGCCCGGTGCGATCGACCGGGCGCTCGGGATAGGAGGACGCTGAGGTGGACAAGCCGGTCCTGCTGATCGTGGAAGACGACGACGCTCTCTGCACACAATATCGCTTTGCGCTCCACGAGGAGTACTCGGTGCGCTTCGCGAAGAATCGAGTTCAGGCGATGAAGCAGGTGGCGGCCAGCAAGCCGGCCGTCATCACCGTCGACCTGGGTCTGCCGCCCCATACCGACACCGCCGAAGAAGGCCTCGAGCTGCTCCGCGAGCTGCTGGCGGCCGACGCGCTGGCCAAGGTGATCGTGATCACCGGCAGTAACGACCGCGCCAACGCGCTGAAGGCGCTGCGGCTGGGGGCCTTCGACTACCTGCTCAAGCCCGTGGACCTCGACCAGCTGCGGGTGGTCCTGCAGCGGGCGACGTACCTCGCCGAGATCGACGCCGAGCTCCGCTGGGCCGGGGACGGCGAGACGCAGGCCTCGTGGTTCGAGGACATCCTGGGCGCGACGCCCAAGATGCGCGAGGTCTTCGACACCCTCACGCAGGTCGCCAAGACCGACGCCACCGTGCTGGTCCAGGGCGAGAGCGGAACCGGCAAGGAGCTGGCCGCGCGGGCGATCCACACCCGGAGCGGGCGCGCCCGGGGGCCCTTCGTGGCCATCAACTGTGGCGCCATCCCGGAGACGCTGCTCGAGTCCGAGCTGTTCGGCAGCGAGCGCGGCGCCTACACCGGTGCCCACATGCAGCGGAAGGGCAAGCTGGAGCTGGCCCACGGCGGCACGCTGTTCCTCGACGAGATCGGTGAGATGAGCCTGGGCCTCCAGGTGAAGCTGCTGCGCTTCCTCCAGGAGCGGCGGATCGAGCGCGTGGGCGGTCGGACGCAGATCGCCGTCGACACGCGCGTCATCGCGGCCACCAACAAGGACCTCAAGGTGGAGATCGGCGCGAACCGGTTCCGCGAGGACGTCTACTACCGCATCAGCGTCGTCGTGGTCACGATGCCGCCGCTGCGCGAACGCAGCGAGGACATCGTGCTCCTGGCCAACGCGTTCCTCCGTCGCACCTGCGAGCAGCAGCGGCGCAAGCTGCGCTTCAGCCTGTCGGCCATCGAGGCCGTCACCCGCCATCGCTGGCCGGGCAACATCCGCGAGCTGGAGAACGCCGTCGAGCGCGCCGTCATCATGGCCCGCGGACGGTTCATCGAGCCCAAGGACCTCGCCATCGAGGCGGTGCCGGAGTCGACCGGGCTCTCGCTGCGGGACGCACGGAACCGGACGGAGCGCCAGGTGCTGGTGGAAGCGCTCAGCCGGTGCCAGGGCAACATCAGTCACGCCGCGCGTGAGCTGGGTGTGAGCCGTCCGGCCATCCACGACCTGCTGGCCAAGCACAACGTGGTGGCGGGGCAGTTCCGCGCCACCGTCCGCCTGCCCCAGGCCGGGGGCGCCGACGCCGGGGCGGACGGCGAGGAGACCGACCGCCCGCGAGAAATGCAGCCGTGAGGCGGCGATTTCTCGTCACCGGAGGGGCCGGTTTCATCGGCTCTCATATTGTCGAGCGTCTGCTCGCGGACGGCCACGCCGTCCGCGTGCTGGACAACTTCTCGAGCGGAAGCCTCCTGAACCTGGTGTTCGCGGAGGACGCCGAGCTCGAGATCGTTCGGGGCGACGTGCGTGACCTGGCGTGCGTCGAGGCGACGGCCGCCGGCGTCGAGGTGATCTTCCACCAGGCGGCGATGCGCTCGGTGCCGCAATCGGTGGCCGATCCGCTCGGCACCAACGCCAGCAACGTCACCGGCACGCTCCACGTGCTCGAGGCGGCCCGCCGCCAGGGCGTGCGTCGCGTCGTGTACGCGTCGTCGTCGTCCGTCTACGGCGAGCGCCTCGATCTTCCAAAGCGGGAGACGCAGGTGCCGGCGCCGATCTCGCCCTATGGCGTCTCCAAGCTGGCCGGCGAAGAATACGCGGCCGTGTGGAATCGCCTCTATGGCGTGGAGACCGTCGGCCTGCGCTATTTCAACGTCTTCGGGCCTCGTCAGGACCCGGCGTCGGAGTACGCGGCCGTCATTCCGAAGTTCATTCTGGCCGCGCTCGAAGGCCGGCCCGTGGAGATCCACGGTGACGGCGGGCAGTCGCGCGACTTCACCGAGGTCGAGAACGTGGTCGAGGCCAACGTCCTGGCCGCCGACGCGGACGGGGCGGGCGGCGAGGTCTTCAACGTCGGCTGCGGAGCGCGGGTCAGCCTGCTCGACATCGTGGGCAAGCTCGAGCTGCTCGTGGGCCGGCGGATCCGCCGGCGGTTCACTGAAAGCCGGGCCGGAGACGTCCGGCACAGCGAGGCGGACATCGACAAGGCCCGGCGCGTGCTGGGTTACGTGCCGAAGGTCGAGTTCGACGAGGGCCTCCAGCGGGTGGTGGAGTACTTCCAAGGCCGTCGCCCGGTCGGGCCTCGCACGTCGTAAACTACGACCCGACGCCATGCGCCTGATCTTCGTCGTCGCTCGCGACCAGCTGGCTCGCCTGGAGTCACTGCGCGCCTCGCTGGTGGGCGCCGACGACGTCCTCATCGTGGTCGATCGGCGAGACGGTCAGCGCCGGCTGGCCGAGGTCGGGCACCTCACCGAGCAGTCGACCGGCGACCGGCGCGTCGGCGAGCGACGCACGACCGGCATCGATGGATCGCTGCGGGCGATGGGCTGGGCCGTGGTCGAGGAAGTCTCATGACCAAGCGGGTGCGCTTGCTCTACGTCGTGGCGCGCGACCGGCCGGACCTGAAGGAGCGCTTGACCGCCGCCTTCCTCGACACCGACAACGTCGAGGTGATCGTGGATCGTCGAACGACGCGCACGGCCGATCGGGGCTCGAAGGTCGACCGCGAGCGGCGCGTGATGGATCGCGACTCCGACCTCGCCGCGCTCGGCTGGATCCTCATTCCGAGGCCGGCGGCCGACTAGCGCGCTCACCCGCCGCGCCCGCGGCGGGATAGAATCCCCGCATGACGAGCGGGCCGATGCACGCGCAGGTCCTCCACGAGTGGGGCGGCGAGGTCCGCTACGAGACGGTCGCCCGACCGTCGGTGGTGGCCGGCGAGGTGCTGATCGAGGTCGAAGCCTGTAGCGTCGGGCTGACCGTCCTCAACTACATGAGCGGCAATCACAGCCGCCGCCCCGAGGATCTGCCGCGCATCCCGGGTCATGAGATCGTGGGACGCGTCATCGCGACCGGCGACGGCGTGTCGAGCCCCCGCGTGGGCGAGCGTGTGCTGACCCACTTCTACCTCTTCTGCGGCGCCTGCGATCTCTGCCACCTCGGTCACGAGCCGCTGTGCCGGAACCTTGCCGGCCAGGTCGGCGTCGCGAGAGACGGCGGGTACGCCGAGTACGTCGCGCTGCCCGCGCGCAACTGCATCGCCGTGCCCGACGGCGTGTCGCCCATCGCCGCCACTGCGATCCCCGACGCCATCGCTACGCCGCTCCACGTGAGCCGCCGCGCGGCGATCGCGCCGAGTGACAGCGTCATGGTGATCGGCGCCGCCGGCGGCGTCGGCATCCACATGGTGCAGATGGCGCGGGTCTTCGGCGGCACGGTCATCGGCATCGATCGCGGCGAGGAGCGGCTGAAGCTCGTGCGCGAGATGGGAGCCGTGGCCGCCTTCGACTCATCGGCGCCCGACGCGGCGCAGTCCATTCGACATCTGGCGCCGCGCGGCGTGACCGTCGCGGTCGACCTGGTCGGCAACCCGGCGACGCTTCGCTTCTGCCTCGATGCGCTCGCCCCGCGCGGCCGCCTCGTCGTGCTGACGACCTTTCCCGGCCTCGCGACTGAGGTCGCGCCGCGCGAGCTGGTGGCGCGTGAGCTGGCGATTCTGGGATCGCGCTACGCCTCGCGCTGGGAGCTCGGCGAGGCGGCGCGCCTGGTGGCGGAGCGGCGCATCACGCCGGTCGTCACCGAGGTCGTTCCGCTGCCAGAGGTGGGCTCACTCCACGCGAGGCTTCGCGCCGGTCGCCTCCTGGGCCGGGGCGCCGTCGTTCCCGCCGGCGCGGCCGCTCGCTCGCCGGCCTAGCGGCCGCGAAACTCCGGCGCGCGCTTTTCGAGCATGGCGCGCCGTCCTTCCGACGCGTCCGCGCTCTGGCGAGCGCGCTGGACGACGATGTCGAGATCGTCGTGAGCGATCTCTCGCGGCGTCATCGTGCGCAGGATGACGGCCTTCATGCCGGTGAGCGAGAGCGGAGCGTTGTCGGCCACCGTCCGGGCGAGGGTGGACGTCGTCGCCTCCAGGTCGGCCGCCGGAACCACCTGATGCACCATGCCCATCTCGTAGGCGCGCCGGGCGTCGACCAGCCGCCCGGTGAAGAGGAGCTGGCGTGCGAAGGCCGACCCGATGATCTCGATCAGCTTCTGGGTGAGGGGATACGGCGCCACCAGACCGACGCGCGCGAGCGGCATCCCGAGACGGGCCACGTCGGCCGCCACGCGCAGGTCACAGTGCAGCGCCAGCTCGCAGCCGCCGGCGATCGCGTCGCCGTGCAAGACGGCGATGGTCGGGTAGCGGCAACGCTCGACGCGCTGCAGGACGGCGACCACGCCGGACTCGTGATCGACGTTGACTCCGCGCTGCTTCTCCATCTCCTTCAGATCCATGCCGGAGCAGAACGCGGGGCCGGCGCCACGTACGACGACCACGCGCACGTCGCTCCGCTCGTCGAGGCGTTCGAAGCAGAGGCGGAGGCCGGTCAACAGGGCGATGTTCATCGCGTTGCGCTGGTCGGGACGATTCAGCGTGACGGTGGCGATGCCGTCGGCCACGCTCCAGACGATCTCGTCTCGCATAGGCCTCCCGCTGTCCCGGCGCCACGTTAGGGGAGCCCGGTTAGGGTTGTCAACACGGATGGTATGATCCCGACCCATGACGGCCTTCCCCGGCTTCACGCTCCCCGACGAGCTTCGCCTGCTGCGCGATCAGGTCCGCCGCTTCATCCGAGAGGAGATCATCCCGCTCGAGCAACGGCTCGATCCCGACGCGCCGGGGATCCCCGACGAGGATTTCGAGCGACTCTCGGCCAAGACCAAGGCGGCCGGGTTGTGGGCGCTCGGCGCGCCCGAGCAGTACGGCGGCGGCGGCCTCGACACGTTCAGCATGTCGGTCGTGCTCGAGGAGATGTCGCAGCACCGGATGGGGCTCTACAGCCCGGGCTGCGGCGTCTTCGGCCGTTACCCGCCGCCGGCGATCTGGGCCGGCAGCAAGGCTCAGATCGAGAAGTACGCCGTGCCGACCGTGCGCGAGGGGTGGCGGACGTTCTTTGCGATCACCGAGCCATCGGGCGGCTCCGATCCGGCCGGCGCGATCCAGACGCGCGCCGAGCGGCGTGGCGACAGGTGGGTGCTGAACGGCCGCAAGGTGTTCATCTCGAACGCCCACAACGCGAAATGGGGGATCGTCTGGGCGCGCACCAGCAAGGAGAAAGGCCGCGGGGGCATCTCCTGCTTCGTCCTCGAGCCGGGCACGCCTGGCTTCACCGCGAAACCGATTCGCACGATCCGCACCCAGTCCATCCCCAACGACGTCGTGTTCGAGGACTGCGAGCTACCCGGCGACGCGCTGATCGGCGCCGAGGGCCAGGGCCTCGATCTGGCCTTCGACCTGCTCGTGAAGAACCGCTTCCCGTACTCCGCGTGCAACCTCGGCGTGGCGGTGGCCGCTCACCGGATGGCGATCGAGCACGCCAAGCAGCGCTCGACGTTCGGCGCGCCGCTCAGCCAGCGCCAGGCCATTCAATGGATGCTCGCCGACGCCGAGGTCGAGCTGCGCGCGTGCCGCTGGCTGATCTGGGAGGGCGCCTGGAAAGCCGACCGCGGCGAGGATGCGCGCGTCGAGGCGTCGATCGCCAAGCTCTACTCGAGCGAGGTGCTGGGGCGCGTGGTCGACGCCGCCGTGCAGATTCACGGCGGCTACGGTGTCTCCAAGGAGTTCCCGCTGGAACGCTGGTATCGCGAGGGGCGGGTGCGCCGGATCGGTGAAGGCCCGTCGGAGGTCCATCGCATGGTGATCGCCCGGTCGCTCTTCCGATGATGCTCGAGGGCATCCGCGTCCTCGAGATCGCCCAGAATCTGGCCGGGCCGATGGCGGCCGAGATCCTCGCCCATCTGGGCGCCGACGTGGTGAAGATCGAGCGGCCGGAAGGCGATGACGCTCGGCGCTGGGGACCACCGTTCTGGAAGGGTGTGTCGCCCGGCTTTCTCGCCGTGAACGCCAACAAGCGCTCGATCACGGTGGACCTCAAGGACAAGGCATCCGTCGCGTGGGTCGTCGAGCTGGCCGGCCAGGCCGACGTGCTCGTGCAGAACCTTCGCCCGGGCGCGCTCGACGAGCTCGGCCTCGGCCCGACGACGTTGATCGAACGATACCCGCGGCTGATCTACTGTTCGGTGTGGGCGTTCGGCGCGCGCGGGCCGCTCAAGCTCAAGCCCGGCTACGAGCCGATGGTGCAGGCCTTCTCGGGCCTCATGATGATGAACGGCGACGAGGGCGGCCCGCCGACGCGCATCGGCACCTCGATCCTCGACTACGGCACCGGGATGTGGGCCGCGATGGGAACGCTCGCGGCGCTGGTGCGGCGCGAGCGGACGGGCCGCGGCGGTGTCGTTGACGCCTCGCTGTTCGAGACGGGGCTGGCCTGGCTCAAGGGGCACCACGCGAGCTTCCGCGCGTCCGGCGCGGTGCCCGAGCGCCATCGCACCGGCAGCAATCGCGTCGTCCCGTTCCAGGCGTTCGAGACGAAGACCGGTCCCCTGATCGTCGCCGCCGGTAACGATCGTCTCTTCGTGAAGCTCGCCGGCGTGCTTGGCCACCCCGAGTGGGTGAAAGACCCGCGCTTCGTGACGAACGCCGCGCGCGTCGAGCATCGGGCGATGCTGTGCGCGATGATCGACGAGATCTTCGCGACGCGCCCCAAGGGCGAGTGGATCGATCGCCTGGAGGCTGACGGCGTTCCCTGCGCGGTGATCAACAGCCTGCCCGACGCCGCCGCTCATGCCCAGACGGCGGCGCTCGACATGATCCAGCCCATGCCCGGCGACGACTTCGCGCTGGTGGCGCTGCCGCTGTCCTTCGACGGCCGCCGCCCGCGCATCCATCGCGCGCCCCCGGCCATCGGCCAGCACAATTCATCGCGGGACCGGCCAGCTCGCTGGCCCGAGGGGTGAGTCTCGCCCGGATCTTCTGGATGTTCTTCCGCGCGGGCCTGGCCTTCGGCGGCGGGCTCGCCATCCTGGCGGTGCTCGAGAACGAGCTGGTGAGCCGCCGCCGCATCGTGACGCGCGACGAATTCCTCACGACGTATGCGCTCGGCCGCATCGTCCCGACCGGCACGATGACGGCCGTGGCGGTGGCGATCGGCCACCGGCTGGGCGGCGTCGCGGGAACGGTGGCCGCGCTGCTCGGCCTGACGCTGCCGGCGTTCGTCTCGACGGTGGCGCTGACCGCCGCCTATCGCCAGCTTCAGGATACGCGAGGCTTCGCGCTCCTGTCGGTCACGCTGCTGCCGGCCGCGCTCTCGCTGGTCGTGGCCGCCGCCGTCAATCTCGCCCGGTCGGCGATCGGCCGCCGTCCCGAGATGGCGCTGGCCGTGGCCGCGCTGATCGCCTCGCTGGTCTTCCACGTCAACCCGGCGATCGTGCTGCTCGTCAGCGGCCTCGGCGGCGCGCTCCTCCTCGGCCCACCGCCGAGCGCATGACGCTCGTCCAGCTCGTCGGCCTCATCCTGCTCTTCAACGCGATGACGTTCGGCAACGGCCCCGTGATGATCCCGCTCCTGCGCGAGAGCCTCGTCAGCGGACGCGGCGTCCTCACGACCGACGAGCTGCTCTATGCATTCACGGTGGCGCGGATCACGCCGGGGCCGGCCAACAGCTACGTCGCGTCCATCGGCTACATGCTCTTTGGCCTCCCCGGCGCGGCGCTCTGCGCGATCGCCGTGGTCGCTCCCGGTGTTCTGATGCTGCCGCTCCAGTACGGCTACGGGCTGCTGCGCAGCGCCCGTGCCGTCAGCGGCTTCACGCGCGGCCTCATCGGCGCGTCGGTCGGGCTGATCTTCGCCGCGAGCGTCGAGATGGCCCGCGCGTCGCTGACGACTCCGGGAGCGTGGATCGTGTTCGCCGTCGCCATCGTGGCCGCCACCGTGCTGCGCTGGAACAATCTGCTCGTCCTGCTCGTCCCCAGCGCCATCGGCCTCGCGCTGTCGGCGTTCCTCTAGGACGACGCCGCGCTCCTCGAGGGGGCCGGGCCGACGAAGCGGCGCCCGGCGGAAAGACGCCAGTACACCGCCAACGCGAGCACGAGCGCGAGCATCGTCCACAGCACGAGCTCGTTCGGCGGCAGCAGGAAGACGACCGTGATGACGACGACCCACGCGATGGCCACGGCGTTCACGGCCGGGCCGAAGCGTCCCAGGCTCCACGGGGCCGTGGCCGGAGTCGCGTACTCGCCGCGGCCGCGCCGGCGGTTGCGCCAGTTGAGATAGACGGGGATGACGTAGGCGAGGTAGAGCGTCACCGTGCTGATCGACGACACGACGGTATACGCCGCGGCGTACACGGTGATGGCCACGGCCAGCGCGCTGGTGATCACGATGGCCCACACCGGCGTGCGCAGGCGGGGATGCACGCGCTTGAGGAGCCGGGCGCCCGGCATGCCGTCGTCGCGCGCGAAGGCGTACCACATGCGCGCCATCGACGTGATGGAGGCGAGGCCACAGAGCCACATCGCGCCACCGATGATCACGGCGACCACGTGGCCGAGGCCGCGCGCCAGGTTTCCATACGCGATGTGCAGCACCGGGTAGGGATCGTTGGCCGCCGCGGCGACGTCACCGCGCGGAATCGTCCAGGTCAGCACGAGCAGCAGCACGTAGCCGACCACCGCCGACACGGCGACCGAGAGGAACACGCCCCACGCCGTGTTGAGCCTCGCCATCACCGTCTCTTCGGCGACGTGGGCGGACGCATCGTAGCCCGTGTACGTCCACTGGGCCTGGAGCAGCCCGAGGACGAAGACGAGGAGCGGCGGGGCCGCGCCGTAGAGAGCGGTCAATCCCGGGATCAGGGCGAAGAGCGGCGAGGGCACGGTCAGGTCGGCGATGACGAGCGCCGGCGCGGTCCGGCCCCCGAGGTCGGCCGACGCGGCGGCCAGCGGCGTGACGGTGGTCACGCGGCTGAACAGGAAGCCCAGGCTGTTGTGGTGAATTCCGAAGAACACCAGGAGAGCGACGATCACGGTGCAGCCCGCGATGTGCCACCAGACGCTGAAGTCGTTGAGCCGCGCGGTCAGGCGGATGCCGAAGACGTTGATGAGGACCTGGGGGACCATGAGGACGACCATGACCGTGAGCTGGAAGTACCAGCTCGTCGCCGAGCCGAAGAGCGGAACCGCGGCGTCGGGCGAAGCGCCGGCGATGCGGGTCACGGCGCCGACGAGGTACGTGGCTGCCGCCACGTTGATCCCGGCGGTGATCGTGACCTGGCCGACCATGTTGAGCCACGCCGTGATCCACGCCCACGTCCGGCCGCCGAGCCTGAACGCCCAGAAGTAGAGCCCCCCGGCCGTAGGATACGCTGAGGCCAGCTCGGCCATGGAGGCCGCCACGCACAGCGTGAAGAGGCTCACCACCGGCCAGCCGACCGAGTTGATGACCGGGCCGGCCAGCTTCAGGCCGTAGCCGAAGAGCAGCACGGCGCCGGTCAGGATCGAGATGATCGAGAACGAGATGGCGAAGTTGGAGAACCCGCCCATCTCGCGAAAGAGCTGCTGGGCGTAGCCGAGGCGCTCGAGGTCGCGGACGTCGTCGGCGATGACCTGGGATCGGCTGCGCCTGCCCGTCTTCACCGGGGCGCCATTGTACGCAGCGGGGAAAAACTGAGGAAATGTTTTCCCGCTTGCCGAGCCCGATTATTGACGGCATCATCACGCCGTGAGCGACAATCGCCGCCTGAGTGGAATCCACGTCGTGGTCGTCGACGACAACCCCGACGCGCGAGAGATCTTCCAGTCGGTGATCACGTACATGGGTGCGCTCGTCACGGTGGCGGTGTCCGCTGAGATCGCGCTGAAGATCACCCGGCACGTTCGCCCCGACGTGATGGTGGTGGACCTGGCCATGCCGCGGCGGGACGGGGCGTGGCTGATCGAGCGACTCCGGAACACCAAGCCCGAGCGCGGCGGCGACATTCCCGCCATCGCGGTCACCGCCTACGACGACGAATATCGGAAGGCCGACATGCTGGCGCTCGGGTTTCACGACTATCTCGTGAAGCCGGTCGGCACCGAGCAGCTCTGCCAGACGATCGAGCGGCTGACCATCCTGGGACCGCCGGCCGCTCCCCGCCGCTGATCGACGCGCCTGTCCACGCTCCGTGATCGTCTCCGCCACCTCTACCCGCACACGTCCGGCCGCCGGCTCAAGCAGTGGCTGGAAGCCGGGCGCATCACGGTGAACGGCGTCATCGTCCGTCGCGGCGACGTCGCCGTCTCGACCGACGACCGCGTGGTACTGGGCGCGCCGCCGGCGCCCGCCTTTCCGGCGACGCTGCGACTGATCCACGAGGACCGCGCCATCCTGGTCGTCGACAAGCCGGTCGGCTTGCTCACGATCGCCACCGAGAGCGAGCGTGAGCGCACCGTGTACCGCTTGCTGCGTGACTGGGAGCAGGCGCGGAGCGGCGGCCGCGTGTTCGTGGTGCATCGGCTCGATCGCGAGACCTCTGGCCTGCTCGTCTTCGCGCGCGCCGGCGGCGTCAAGGACACGCTCCAGGAGCAGTTCAAGGCGCGGACGCCCGAGCGCGTGTACGTCGCCCGCGTCGAAGGCGTCGTGCGGCCCGACGCGGGCACGCTGCAGTCGCGCCTGGTCGAGGACCGCAGCCTTCGCGTGCGGCCGACGCGCGACCGCCGCCGCGGCAAGGCGGCCATCAGCCGCTACCGAGTGCTGGAGCGCTACCGCGACGCGACGCTCGTCGAGATCCAGCTTCAGACCGGCCGCCGCGGGCAGATCCGGGCGCAGCTCGCCGCGCTCGGCCATCCGATCGTCGGCGATCGCGAGTACGGGAGCCGGCACGACCCGCTGCGGCGCGTGTGCTTGCACGCGACCCGCCTCGGGTTCTACCATCCTGATGGCCGGCACGTCGTCTTCGACAGCCCGCCGCCGGCGAGCTTCAGGCGCCCGTAGTGCCGGCGTACGTCGGCCTCGATCCCTCAGCGGAGGTGTTCTGATGAGCCACTCCCACTCCAAGACCAATCACGCGGTTCGACGACTCCGGCGTCTTGCCCGGCGGCGGCGTGAGGCCGAATTGAAAAAACAGCGGGCGGCGGCGTCGGGTCAACCGCCGGCGAAAGCTCAGAGTGGTGGACCGATTCGCGGGACGTAGCGTCGCTGATCGCGTTCGCATCGAGGATGCATCGACTTCAGTTCGAGAAAGAGGAACCGATGCCGCCAGTGACTCGCTATCAACTGTGGCAGCATGCGAAGTCTCGGGAGCTCTGGGCGGTGCGTCTCGAGTTCGAAACGCTTACGGGCGTCTTTGGTCCTCTGGAAGCGCCGGCGCGGTCCGTCGATCTGTCGGGCCTGCTCTACGAAGACCACCCCGATGACTTCGAGTGGCTCTTCCGAGCCGCCGACGACTTCACCGTCGTCCGCGAGAGCGCCTGACGTTCGCGAAACGCTGAGCGAGCGGAATCTCCAGGCGCTCCGCCGGACGAGCCCGGTAATCGAAGCCCGGCAGCGTGACGCGCGCGATGCGGGTCCCGACCGCGCGCTCGCACGACCTGAAGTTGCCTTCCTCCTGGGGTGACAGCAGCGTGAGGGCGTCGCCAACCGCCTCCGCCCGGGCGGTCCGTCCCACGCGATGGATGTAGTCCTCGGCCAGGTGCGGGACATCGAAGTTCACGACGTGGCTGAGGCCCGTCACGTCGATGCCCCGTGCCGCGATGTCGGTCGCGACGAGCACGCGCACGCGACCCGCCTTGAAAGCCGAGAGCGCCTGTGTGCGCTGCGTCTGGCTGCGATTGCCGTGGATGCGCGCGGCGGCCACACCACGCCGCACGAGGCCCTCGGCCAGGCGGTTGGCGCGATGCTTGGTGCGCGTGAAGACGAGCATGTTGTGGACGTCGGGCTGCTTGAGCAGCTCGACGAGCAACGGGAGCTTGAGCTCCGACGGCACCGGGTAGGCGGCATGGCTGATGCCGACGGCCGGTGCGGCGGCCCGTTCCACGTTGATGGCCACGGGATCGAGGAGCAGCTCGCGGGCGAGGTCGATGATCGCCGCCGGCAGCGTGGCCGAAAAGAGCAGCGTCTGGCGCCGCCGGGCGGGCAGGGCCTTCAGCACACGCCGGATGTCGGGCAAGAAGCCCATGTCGAGCATCCGATCGGCCTCGTCGATCACGAGCGTTTCGAGCGCGTCGAGGCGCGCGTACGGGTACTGGAAGTGATCGAGGAGCCGTCCCGGCGTCGCGACGAGGACGTCCGCGCCGCGGCGGAATGCCGCCTGCTGAGGTGCCATGGCGACCCCGCCGAAGATGGCAGCCCCTCCGATCGGCGTGAAGCGCGCCAGCTCCCGACGATGCTCGTCGATCTGCGCCGCCAGCTCACGCGTGGGCGCGAGCACGAGGGCGCGTGTCTTCCCGCGGGCCTGTCCGATCAAGCGATTCAGGATCGGCAACAGGAAGGCGGCCGTCTTCCCGCTGCCGGTCATCGCGCAGGCGAGAACGTCACGCCCCCGGCACGCCGGCGGAATGGCGTCCTTCTGAATGGGTGTTGGAACGATGAAGCCCAGCGCGTCGACCGCACGCAGGAGCTCAGGGTGAAGGTTGAACGACGAGAACGACATGGAACGGACTTCCTTTCGATTCTTCCGCGGGTCTGAACACGCTCCACGAAGCGGAAATGGCGGGAAACGCGGTCTGAGGAAGATGGGCTCTCAGATGAGCCGGCGATCGAACCAGACCGCTTGACTATACGCGACCCCCGCGCCGATTGCGACACTTTGTGTTAGCTTCCGCTCATGGCCCAGGGATTCGCACTCTTCGCCGGTGTTTCGCCCTCCATCGTCACGGCCGCAGCCCGCGAAGCCGAGACTCTCGGTTACACGTCCTTCTGGGTGAATCATCCGGGCGCGACCGACGGCCTGGTCTCGCTCGCCCAGGCGGCCAGCGTGACGCGGAAGATCGAGCTCGGGATCGGCGTCATTCCGCTGCACACCCGCGGCCCCGACAGCATCATCGAGGGCGTGCGGAGCCAGGCGCTGCCCCTCGATCGCCTGCTGCTCGGCGTGGGCAGCCCGAATCCTGACTCGCTCGCGCGAGTCCGTGGAGGGATCGCGACACTGCGCGCCGGGCTCAGGACGCGTCTGATCGTGGCCGCGCTCGGTCCGAAGATGTGCGAGCTCGCCGGCGAGGTGGCCGATGGCGTGCTCTTCAACTGGCTGACGCCCGAGCACGCGCGCGCGTCCGCCGAGCTGGTGCGGCAAGGCGCGGCGAAGGCGAAGCGCAAGCCGCCGACGCTCTTCGCCTACGTCCGGCTGGCCGTCGGCGCTGCCGGCGTCGCGCGTGTGAAGAAGGAAGCCGACCGCTATGCGGGGATTCCGGCCTACGCCGCGAACTTCCGGCGCATGGGCGTCGATCCGTCGACCACCGCGATCGCCGTGAGTCGTGCCGACATGGTCGCGCCCGCACTCGCGCCGTGGCGCGGCGTGGTGGACGAGGTGGTGCTGCGCGCGCTTCCCGGCGAGGACACCGCCGAGGAGACGGTCACGCTCGTACGCGCCGCCGCACCACGCTGACGAGCGGGGCAAGGAAGACCAGCACGGCCGCGATCAGCATGACGGCCGACGGCCCCGACGACCACAGCCCCCGCACGTCGCCGCGCGCGATCGTGAGCGCCTGGAGCAGCGAGCGCTCCAGCAGCGGCCCGAGCACGAGCCCGAGGACGAGCGGCGCCGGATTGTAGCCGAGCCCGCGCATCGCCCAGCCGATGATGCCGGCGGCCACCAGGACCCACACGTCGAAGACGTTGTTGTTGTCCGAGTACGCGGCCACGACGCAGAGCACGAGCACGCCCGGCATCAGGTAGCGCGAGGGAATCGTCGCGACCCGCGCGAACACGCCCACCAGCGGCAGGTTGAGGAGCAGCAACATCACGTTGCCGACGTAGAAACTGCCGATCACGCCCCAGAACACCTGCGGGTGATCGCGGAGCAGGAACGGCCCCGGCGTCACGCTCATCAGCAGCATCCCGCTCAGCAGCACCGCGGTCGACGGCGTGAACGGCAGGCCGAGCGAGAGCAGGGGAATCATGCCGCCGCCGGCCGCCGCGTTGTTGGCCGCCTCGGGCCCGGCGACGCCCTCGATCGCCCCGGTTCCGAGCTCATGCCGGTACTTTGACACCTTCTGCTCGACGCCATACGAGACGAACGACGCGATCGTCGCCGCCGGACCGGGGATCAGGCCGACCAGGAAGCCGATCACCGTGCCGCGCAGCATCGGCGGCACCGACCGCCGCAGCTCCTCGCGGCTCGGGTACAGCTCGCTGAACTTCACCTTCGCCGCCGCGACCATCGAGCCGGGCTCGGCCATCGACGTCAGCACCTCAGCGACGCCGAAGAGGCCGGCCGTCACCGCGATGAAGCTGAAGCCGGCCTGGGCGCCCGCCACGTCGAACGTGAACCGGATGCTGCCGCCCAGCGGGTCCATGCCGACGGTCGCGAGCATGATGCCGACGACGACCATGGCGAGCGACTTCACGCGCGAGCCGCCGGTGAGGTTGGCGAGCAGCACGACGCCGAGCAGCGCGAACGCGAAATACTCGGCGGGGCCGAAGGCGAGCGCCGCGCGCGCCACCAGCGGCGCGGCGAGCTGCAGCGCGACCACGCTGAACGTGCCGGCGACGAACGAGGCGATGGCGGCCACGGCCAGCGCCGCGCCCGCCCGGCCCTTGCGGGCGAGGCGGTAGCCGTCGATCGTCGTGACGACGCTGGCAGCCTCGCCGGGCACGTTGACGAGGATCGACGTCGTCGAGCCTCCGTACATGGCGCCGTAGTAGATGCCCGCCAGCATGATCAGGCCCGCCGTCGGCCCGAGCTTGATCGTCAGCGGCAGCACGAGCGCCATCGCGCCGGCCGGCCCCAGCCCGGGCAGCACGCCGACGATGGTGCCGAGCACCGTTCCGATGAAGCAGGCGAGGAGGTTTTGCGGCGTGAGCGCGATGAAGAGATCGCTCACGGCAGCGGCACGCCGAGCCACCTCACGAAGACCACGTGACTGGCTGCGGTGACCCCGAGCGCGAGCGTGGCCGGGCGCCACCATCCTCCGAGGCCCATCAGACGCGACGAGACGAAGACGAGGGCGAGTGAAGTCGGGAAGAAGCCGATGAGGCGGAAGAGCGCGGCGTAGACGATCAGGATGCCGACCATGACGAGCGGCGGGCCGACGGCGGCGGGCTCAACCGCCGGAAGCGTCGATGCTGGCTGCGCGGGCGCTCGAGCGCGCGACCCGGCTGCCGCGAACTGCCAGGCGGCCAGCGCGAGGAGCGCCAGTCCGGCCATCAGCGGGAAGAGCCCGGGGCCGGGCGTGGCGAGCGTGTCGAGGGGATAGCGGCGATCGCCCAGCAGGTACGCGATGGCAAAGACGGCGAGGCCGATCGCGCTGTGCCGATCGCGCGACACGCTACTGCTTTCTGAGGCCGATCTGCTCCATGAGCGACGAGATCTCGCGATCGTCGCTGGCCATGAACCGATCGAAGTCGCGGGCGCGTCGCACCTCGACGCCGGCTCCCATCTTGGTGGCGAAGTCGCGGAAGTCCGGGCTCTCGGCGGCGTGGAGGAACGCGCGCTCGAGCCGGCCGATCACCTCGTCCGGCGTGCCCTTGGGGACGGCGATGCCGCGCCAGAGCGACATGCTTAGATCGACGCCGCTCTCCTTGAACGTCGGCACGTCGGGCAGCGAGGGCAGCCGCCTCTCTCCGCTGACCGCGAGCACGCGCACCTGCTTGCCGGTGACCTGAGTCATGATCTCGGCCGGGAGCTGGACGCTGGCCTCGATCTTGTCGCCGAGGACGGTTGTCACCGCGAGCTCACGGCCGAACGGCACGTGCGTGAGCTTGGCGCCGATCCGGTTCTCGAAGGCGACAGCGACCAGGTGCGTGAAGCTGCCGCGGCCGGAGTTGCCGATGCGGACCTCGCCCGGCTTCGCCTTGGCGAACGCGATCAGCTCGCGGAGGTCCTTGAAGGGCGCGTCGATCTTGACGGCCAGCGACACCGGCTCGCTGGTGAGCGAGGCGACGCCGGCGAACGCCGTGTAGTCGAGCTTCATGTTGCCGGCGTGAAAGGCGGTGCTGATGCTGTTCGAGTTCCACACCAGCGCGTAGCCGTCGGCGGCCTGGCCCTTCACGTAGCTGTACCCGACGGCGCCACCGGCGCCGGTGCGGTTGACGACGGCCACCGGCTGGCCGAGCTCCTTGCCGGCGAGATCGGCCAACTTGCGAGCGAGCAGATCGGCGGCGCTGCCGGCGCCGAAGAGCACCGTCAGCTCGACGGGCTTGGTGGGGAACTCGGCGGCGGCCACTGGCGTGACGAGAAGAAGAATGAGAGCGATCGCGACGAGATTTCTCATAACCCTCATGGATTGAAGATGACCTTCACCGGATCGCCGATCCGCTTCTCGAGGATATTGAATCCCTCGTGGACCTGGCTCAGCGGGAACCGGTGGGTGATGAGCGGCTTGGCCGTGAGCCGTCCGGCCGCAAGCAACGAGAGCGCGCGGCCGACACTGGTCCCGCCCTCGCCCCGCTCGGTGTAGATGGTGACGTTGCGCCGCACCGCGTGGCTCACGTCGGCGGTGACGGGGCCGTGGTAGAAACCGACGAGCAGGATCTTGCCTCCGCTCTTGGCCATCTTGATGGACTGGTCGAACGTCTCGTCGGCGCCCGCGCAGTCGATGACGAGGTCGGCGCCCTTGCCCTGGGTCGCGTCCATCACCGCCGCCACTGGATCGCTCTTGCGGCTGTCCACGACGACGTCGGCGCCGAGCTGGCGTCCGAGAGCCAGCCGCGACTCGCGGGTGCCGGTCAAGATCACGCGGGTGGCGCCGAGCGCCTTCACGAGCTGGATGGCCATGAGGCCGATCGGCCCCGGGCCGAGCACGGCGACGGTCTCGCCGGCGAAGTAGCCGCCGGCGTTCTCGAGCCCGAACAACGGGCTGCCCGACGTCATCACCACCGTCGATTCCTCGTAGCTCACGCCCTCGGGAAGGCGATAGAGCGTGTTGACGTGGTTCAGCGCGTACTCGGCGAGGCCGCCGTTGGTGGTGAACCCGTTGGCCCGGTGACCGCGCTTGAGGTTGCCGTAGTTCAAGCAGGCGGTGTAGAGGCCGCGGATGCAGTTCTCGCAGCGCCGGCAACCCATGTGCGCCTCGACGACGACGCGATCGCCCACCTTGAACTCGTCCACGGTCCGGCCGACGGCGACGATGTCGCCGGCGTATTCGTGGCCGAAGATGAACTCACCGTAGGGCGGCATGTCGGGCATGCCGTCGTGGATGATCTTCAGATCGGTGCCGCAGACTCCGCAGGCGCGCACGCGGACGAGGACGTCTTCGTCGCCCGGCACCGGGACCGGCCGCTGCTGCAGCTCGAAGCGGTGCGGCGCGACCAGCACCGTCGCCGCCATCCTGGTCGGGACCCCCATGGGTCTCCTTTCCTGGTCAGGAACACTGTTGTAAACGTAGGGCAAAGCTGGCGCGCTGGTCAAGGAAACCGGGTACGGTTGTGGCCGACTTGCCGCCACCGGGGGCGCGTGCTAGCCTGCGCGCTCTGATCCGTTCCTGCTCATCGGGCAACGCCGCCCACCGACCCAACCGGAGGTTGAGCCGATGAAGACCATCACGCGACGCCAGTTCCTCGCCACCACCACCACCGTTGCGGCCGGCACGAGCTTGCTCGGCGCTCCCGCAATCGGGACCGCCCAGGGCAAGGAGATCGTGATGCTGGGGATCTGGCCCTTCACCGGCGCCTTCGCCGACGTGGGCCCGCTCCTCGATCGGGGGATGAAGCTGGCGATCGAGGAGTGGAACAACAAGGTCATCGGCCGCCCGATCAGGTACATCACGCGCGACGACGAGACGAAGGCCAGCTCGGCCACGCGCCGGATGGAGGAGGCGATCGACTCCGAGGGCGTGAAGATCGTCATCGGCCCCTGGTCGAGCGGGATGGCGCTCGCCTGTACCGAGGTGGCCAAGCGCCGCAAGGTCTTCTACTACTTCTCGGGCGGGACGGAAGACATCGCAGGCAAGCGCTGCCACCGTTACGCCTTCAACTGGGCGGCCTCGCCCTACACGGCGATGCACGTGGTCGTCGACAACTACATGAAGCTCAATCCCACGCACAAGCGCTGGTACCTGTTCGTCTCCGACTTCGCGTTCGGGTGGTCGGTCGAGAAGTACACGCGCGAGGCGGGCGCGGCTCACGGCATCGAGTTCGTGGGCGCGGATCGGATGCCGCTCGGCACGCGGGAGTACTCCGGCTTCGTGAGCAAGGCGGCCGCCGCCAAGCCCGACGTGCTCTGCCTGCTCAACGCCGGTCAGGACGTCATCGTGTCGATCCGCGAGGCCCACAACTTCGGCCTCGCCCCCAAGGTCACGCTCCTCAATAGCTGGGGCGTGGGCACCGAAGACTTCATGCAGCTCGATGCCAAGACCCGCGAGAATTTCTGGGTCGGCACCAACGCTTACTACGGCGCCAGCACGCCGGTGGCGAAGAAGATGACGGAGATGTACCAGGCCAAGTACAACGCGCCGCCCGGCTACGCGCCGTGCGCCGCGTACGGCATGGCGCGTCTCACGCTGCGCGCGATCGAGAAGGCGAACAGCGCCGAGCCCGGAGACATCATCCGGGCCCTCGAGAACTGGGAGACCCAGGACTGGCCGGGCAAGGTGTGGGTGAATCCCAAGACCCACCAGACCGTGCGTGACTACTTCCTGCTGCGTTGCAAGAAGCCGGACCAGATGAAGCACCCGTTCGACTTCGCCGACGTCGTGGCCGTCAGCGGCGATCCGCGGATGCCGGACACCCTCAACGAGTGCAAGGACATAGGCGTGTTGTAGTGACCGAAATCGAGGAGCGCCACGGCTTCGCCGGGGCGCTGCCGAGCGTTGGGGGGGTGTGGGGGGCCATATCGGGGCCCCCCACGTGACATGAACCTCTCGCTGCTCGCCGGCGCCGTCCTCAACGGGATGGTGACCGGGATGCTGTACGCGCTGATGGGGGTCGGGCTGTCGCTGATCCTCGGGCTGCTCAACATCCCCAACTTCGCTCACGGCGTGCTCTACGCCCTCGGCGCCTACGTGATGATCTCGGGGGCCAAGGCGTTCGGATTCCTCGGCGGCCTGCTGACGGCCATCGTCGCCGTCGCGATGCTCGGCGCCGCCATCGAGTACTTCGGCGTGCGCCGCCTCTATCGCGTTCATCCCGACTACATCCTGCTGCTGTCGTTCGGGCTCTCGCTGATCCTCACCGAGAGCATCATTCTCGTGTGGGGGCCGGTCGGCATCACCTTTCAGCCGCCCGCGCTCCTGACGGGCGCGGTCGATCTCGGCGTCACTGCGTATCCCAAGTATCGGCTCGTCGTCATGGTCGTCACGACGGTGCTCGTGCTCGGGTGCTATCTCTTCGTAACGCGCACGCGCTACGGCGCCATCATTCGCGCCGGCATCGAGGACAAGGAGATGGCGGCGGCGCTCGGCATCAACATCCGCCGGGTGTTCACGCTGACCTTCGCGGCCGGCACCGGCCTGGCCGGGCTCGGCGGGGCGCTCATGACCCCGGTGCGCGGGTTGCTGCCGACGATGGGCATCGACATCCTGCCGTTCGCGTTCGTCGTCGTGGTGCTGGGGGGACTCGGGAGCCTGCCCGGCGCGATTCTCGCCGGCCTGCTCGTAGGCGTCGTCCAGTCGCTCATGACCGCCATCTGGGCGCCGGGCGCCGACGCCTCGGTCTTCGCGCTGATGACGCTCGGGATCATCGCGCGTCCGCAAGGCCTGCTCGGCCAACGATGATGAGGTGGAGCGTGTGGCCGAGGAGGACGCTGGCTTCGCCAGCGGCGTCCGAGCGTGTGGGGGTCTGGGGGCCTTCGAGGCCCCCAGTCAATCGATGAAAGCCGCGCTCCTTCGATTCGTGCTTCTGATCGCCGCCATCGTGGTGTTGCCCCTGGTGGTGCGTCCGGTGGTGGCCTCCGAGATCTGGATCTTCGCCATCGCGGGCATGGCGCTGAACCTGATCTTCGGCTACACGGGCATGCTGTCCTTCGGGCAGGCGACCTTCTTCGGGCTGGCCGCGTACACGGCCGGGCTCATGATGATCCACTGGCACGCCCCGCTCCTGGTCGTGCTCGCCGCCGGGACGGTGGTCGGTGCGCTGGCCGCGGCCGCCATCGGCTACGTCTGTATCCAGCGCGTGGGCACGTACTTCATCATGCTGACCTTCGGCTTCAACCAGATGTTCTTCTTCATCGCCTACAAGTGGACGGCGGTGACGGGCGGCGACGACGGCCTGCCCGGCATCCCGCGGCCGCCGCTGGCGCTGGGGCCGCTCGCGATCCGCCTCGATTCCTCGCTGCGCTACTACGTCTTCGTGGCCGCCGTGTTCCTGCTCGCCTTCTACGCGATGAAGCGCATCGTCGACTCGCCGCTCGGCGTCATCTTCCAGTCGATCCGCGAGAACCCGGGGCGGGCGGCCGCGGTCGGCTACGACGTCAAGCGCTACAAGTGGATCGCCTTCACGATCGCCGGCGGGTTCACCGGCTTCGCGGGCGTCCTCTACTCGATGATGTTCGGCATCGTGCCGCTCGAGTCCATCAGCTGGATCATCTCGGGCGACATCGTCTTCATGGTGCTGATCGGCGGCATCGGCAACCTCTACGGTCCGTTGCTGGGCGCGGCCGCGTTCAAGTGGTTGTCCGAGGCGATCTCGGTGGTGTGGGAGCGCTGGCCGCTCATCCTGGGCGTCGCCCTGGTGCTGGTCGTGCTCTTCCTGCGCGGTGGCCTCGTGGAGGCGTTCAGCCGCCTGCGCGACGCCTTCGGCGGCCCACGTGCCCGGAGAGAGCCCGGCGATCGCGTGACGGTCGGGATTGCCGCGGAGACCGAGGCGGGCTCGTGAGCGACGGCGCGCTGCTGCGGACCGAGCGCCTCACCTGCGACTTCGGCGCGCTGCGCGCGGTCAACCGCGTGAGCCTCGACGTCAGGGCCGGGACGCTTCATTCCGTCATCGGCCCCAACGGCTCCGGCAAGACGACGCTCTTCAATCTGATGTGCGGCGAGATCGTCCCCACCGACGGCCGCGTCTACTTCGAGGGGCGCGACGTGACGGGGTTGCCCTCGCATCGCCTGCCTCACCTTGGCCTCGCGCGCAGCTTCCAGCGGACCAACGTGTTCGGCAAGCTGACCGCGTACGAGAACGTCTGGGCCGCCGCCTTCGCGCGGCGTACGCCTGGCGCCCTCGGCTTCCTTCGACGCGCCTCCGAGTTCTCCGAGGTGGACGAGGAGGCTCGCCGGCTCCTCGGCGAGGTCGGCCTCGCCCACAAGCTCACCGCGCGGGCCGAGACGCTGTCGCACGGCCAGCAGCGCGCTCTCGAGGTCGGGGTCACGCTGGCGTCGTCGCCGCGGCTGCTGCTGCTCGACGAGCCGACCCAGGGCCTGGCGCCCGAGGCCACCCAGCAGATGACGCGGCTCGTGCAGAGCCTCGTCGGCCGCTACACGATCCTCCTCATCGAGCACAAGATGCGGATCGTGATGTCGATCTCCGATCGGATCTCGGTGATGGCGTTCGGCGAGCTGATCGCCGAGGGCACGCCCGACGAGGTGCGGGAGAACCGGGACGTGCAGCGCGCCTATCTCGGGGCCCGGCGATGATCCTGCGGCTTCAGGACATCCACACCTACTATGGGCTGGTCCACATGCTGCAAGGCGTGTCGCTCGAGGTCGACCGCGGCGAGGTCCTGGCCCTCCTCGGGCGCAACGGCGCCGGCAAGACCACCGTGCTGAAGAGCATTTTGGGGTTGGTCCCGCCCCGCGCTGGCAAGGTCATATATAAGGATGCAGACATTACGGGGTTGGCCCCCCACCTGGTGGCCCGCCGGGGCATCGCCTACGTGCCCGCGCACCGGGGGATCTTCTCGACGCTGAGCGCCGAGGAAAACCTCGAGATCGTCAGGCGCCGCTCGGGGACGGGGACCGTCGACGACGTGTTTGCGCGCTTTCCGCGGCTGGCTGAGCTGAGGAGCCGGCTCGGGCGCCACCTCTCGGGCGGCGAGCAGCAGATGCTCGCCATCGGCCGGGCCCTGATGACCGGCCCCTCGCTGGTCCTGCTGGACGAGCCGTCGCAAGGCCTGGCCCCGCTCGTGCTCGAGACCATCGTCGAGATGCTGCGTGGCCTCAAGCGCGAGGGCCTGGCGATGCTCCTGGTCGAACAGAACGTCGACACCGCGCTGGCGCTCGCCGATCGCGTCGTCATCCTCGATCAGGGCGCGAAGGTCTTCGAGGGCAAGGCCGCACAGCTCGCGGCCGACGAGCAGATCGCGATCCGTTACCTCGGCGTCGGGGTGTGATCGCGTTCCCTGGCGTCAGGGTGATTGAAAAGGGTGGAACCAGATGAACGCGACCCAGGCGAAGACCGAGGCCTCGATCGCTGTGGCGACCAGAAGTGCGAGCCGCGAACTCCGACTCGGCGCCATCACGGCGGAAAGGAGAAAGGCCAGGGCGAACAAGGGCGCGATCAGAATCCTCAGCGAAGCCAGAGCCGACCAGGCGCTCGCGGCGGAACGCGCGTCGGACCCGCGCCATGCGAGGTCGTCGAAGAACGCCGCAACGGCCGTCGTTGCGACGACAAGGGCGGTGACGGCGAGCACGCGCCAGAAGGAGCGATAGGGCCTGAGGAAGAAGAGCGCAGCCCCGGATGGAACGACGGCGGCTACTCCGAACACGCCGAGAAACAGGAGGTCGTCACCGAAGGCGAACATGGCGCCATAATTCTGTCTATCCGGGCCGCTCGTGGCGGCGACGTAGGCAGTCACGACCGCGGAAGCGAGCGCGAATGCGCCGATGTAGCCGGCGCCAACGAGCCCGACCTTAACGAGTGGTCTCATCAACGTGCCATGCCTACCTCCCGTCGCTCTTCAATCCTGGATTCTCTCTCATCATGACGCACTCACTTCTGGGCGCCGGGATTTGCAAGGGGCGCCACGTGGAGGCCGCGCAAGCCGCCACGCTCGATGGCCTGCTGCACCACCCCCGACGCCTTGGCCTCCTCGACAAACTCGCTGATGTAGGCGAGGCGGCCGGCATGGCTCTTCGCAACCGCCATCGCGAGAAGGTTGGCTCCGTAGCGATCCTCGAGCACGCGTGAGCCGGGCAGTCGGGCGGAATAGGCCTGAAGTACGAAGCCCACTGATGCCCACGCGTCCGCACGGCCAGTCCGGAGCAGATCGAACGTTGGATCCGGGGTTTCGGCGTACACCAGTTCGGCATGCTTCAGCAGGCGGCTCAGGGTCAACGTCGAGGCGTGATTGCGCACGACCGCGATACGAATCCCGGGCCGGTCCGCGTCGGCGATGCGGCGGATCGAGGAGCCGGCAGGCACCAGATAGGTATAGTCCAATTCAAACACTGGAGACGAAAAGCCTACCTCCCCGGCGCGAGATGATTCGTTCCCCATGAATGCCACGTCGCACGTGCCGGCGTTGAGGCCCTCCATGACCTTGGAAGGAGTCGGGTACTCGAGGATCTGAAGCTCGACCCCGAGGCGCATGGCGAGTGCCCGTGCGGTCTCCATGAGATGCACGTCCACCCGTCTTTCACCGGTGACCGGATCCTTGGCGTACTGAGGCAGGAACAGCGCGACCCGCACTTTCCCGGCCCGCACGAGGTCGGCAACCCGCGAGTCGGCAACCTGCTGCGCTTCGGCCATGGTCGTCCCGCCGGAGCGATCGTTGCGCTGTCGAGCAGCAACGCGACCGTGGCCAGCGCCTTCAACGCCTTCACGTGAGCAGCACCAGGAGGACTGCTCGCACCGCGAGGATCATCGCGTTCGGCGGGTCAACTGCGGAGCTCGGGTGCGAGATTCGCGACGTGCGTGTGGTCGCCTCGACCGACGTCGCGGCGAAAGCCGAGCTTCTCGTAGAGTCGGGCCGCCGCCGCATCGTTCGTGCGCAAGCGGGCGGCGTCGAATCGGCCGTGGGCGGCCTTCATGGCGCGTTCCATCAGTTGCCGGCCCACGCCCATGCGGCGGAACGCGGACAAGACGTACAGGTGCCGGAGCCTTCCCGCTCATCGCCTGCATAGGGGTCGATAGTGAGCCCGCCGACTCCGACGAGTCGTCCATCGATGAAGGCGCCGAACAGGATCTCTCCCGGGCGGTCGAACCGATTCGCACCCGTGGCCCACTCGTCGGCCAGCCTGCGGATCAGGCGCAATCCAAGCCGTTCACTTTCCGCGACGAGCTCGCCGACCGAAGACGACGTGAGATCGTGCAGCGGTTCGATCGCGACGAGTCCGACGTCGCTCACTCGCCCTTGAGATCCTGGCCGATCATGATCCGATGACCGTCCACGGTTCGTAGCCCGAACTCGCGCATTCCCCACGTCTCGGTCGTCAGCGGCTTGATGATCTCTGCGCCGGCCGACCGGACTCGCTGGTAGTAGCCGTCAGCGTCATCGACGACGAGATAGCCGAAGTACGAGTGATCACCGAGCTGCCGGGCAGGGAGCGCATCGGGGCACTCGCCGGCCATGATCCGGCAGCCATCGCGCACGAACATTCGCCAGCCCGGATCTCCCATCGCGCGAATCTCGAAGCCGAGCACGTCGCGATAGAAGGCGCTCGATCGCGACAGGTCAGGGACCGCGAGCACGAAGAGGGCGCGGCGGATCGTCATC
>WNFT01000103.1_pt1 | contig 68999 bp, 51 predicted proteins | sample 5400191 | NCBI WGS metagenome assembly WNFT01 (sample SAMN13153359, study PRJNA577476) | soil metagenome | isolation source: 80 cm saprolite under Madrone tree | place: USA:California | collected 2016-06-14 | reverse complement strand
CGCCAGAAAAAAGACATGCGCCAGATCATCATGATTACCGACGGGAAGCCTTCCGCGCTCACCCTCGAAGATGGCCGCATTTACAAAAACGCCTTCGGCCTTGATCCTTTCGTCGTCGGACAAACTCTCGAAGAAGTAAACAAGTGCAAGCGCGCCGGCATTATGATCAACACCTTCATGCTCGCCAGCGACTATTCCCTGGTCCACTTCGTCCAGAAAATCACCGAAATGTGCCGCGGCAAAGCCTACTTCACGACGCCTTACACTCTTGGCCAGTATCTCCTCATGGACTACATGTCACGCAAGACCAAGCAAATCCACTAAGCGCCGCGCTCGTCCCGGAAGGGCTGCGTACGTCTCGACATATGCACCAGATTTGAGGTATGAATTGAGTAGCCCTCCCAGCCCTCGGAGAGGTGAGCATGAGACGTTCTTCGGTCGTTCTTTCTTTGGTTATACTTTGTTTTTTCCTCGGCTCCTTTCCCGGCTCCGCGCAAGATCCCAAGGACCCACCGGCGGCACAGCCTGAGCCCTGGTACAGTCCTAAAAAATACAATCCAGTCAAATTGATCAAACACAGCTCGAAATCCGCGAACGATCAATTGGCCTCGAACGGGGACCTGGAAGCCAAGTTAACGCGCCAGTTGCAAGTCCAGGAAATCCTGCCTCAAGACAAAAACTTGCAGGACGCTTGCTCGTCTTTCAATGAACTCACCGAGTGCGTCGCGTCCCTCCACGTCAGCCACACTCTGCGAATCGACTTCTCGTGTTTGAAATGGGATGTAACCGGAGTGAAGCCCAAGCCCGTCTCCGATTCTTGCGCCGGCCCCTCGGGCGGCAAAGCCATGGGCCTGACGAGGTCCATCGATCTGCTGAAGTCGGATTCCGATGCCAAATCCCAGGCGAGAGACGCTCTGCGGCGAGCCCGCGAAGATATCAAGGATGCCAGCGACTAACCGACCACCTCACGCGGCGCTCGGCACTTTCCGCCAGGTGGTGGCTGGTGAGCGACCATGATCGAGAGCTGGTTCAGTTGCCCAAGTCGAAGAATTGCCCCATCTTGCGGAACTTCTCGTAGCGCGCATCGAGCAGTTCCGGGATGGGTTGATTCGTCAACGTCACCAGTTGGCGGTCAAGGACCTCGTCCAGAAGCCGCGCTGCCGCTTCATGGTCGCTATGCGCGCCGCCTTCCGGCTCCGCTACGATTTCGTCCACGATGCCCAGTTCCTTTAGGTCCTTCGCCGTGATCTTCATGGCCGCGGCCGCGGTTTCCGCTTTCGTCGAATCGCGCCAGATGATGGAAGCGCAGCCTTCGGGCGAAATCACGGAGTAAAAACTATTCTCCAGAATGTTCACGCGATCGCCAACGGCAATCGCCAGCGCGCCACCCGACCCGCCCTCGCCGGTCACCGTGACGATCACCGGCACGGGCAGCCGTGCCATCTCGCGAAGGTTCCGGGCAATCGCTTCGCCTTGTCCGCGCTCTTCCGCGTCGATTCCCGGGTAAGCCCCGGGCGTATCAATAAAAGTGAAAATCGGCCTCCCGAATTTCGCCGCGAGTTGCATCACGCGTAGCGCTTTGCGGTAACCTTCCGGCTTGGGTTGCCCAAAATTTCGAACTAGCCGCTGTTTGGTGTCGCGCCCTTTTTGGTGACCGACGATGGCCACGGGCCGGCCGTGAAATTTTCCAAGTCCCGTGATGATCGCTTTATCGTCGGCGTAGCCCCGGTCGCCGTGCAGCTCAATAAAATCCGTCAACAATGAGCTAATAAAATCGAGGGTGTAGGGACGCTGCTGGTGACGGGCGATTTGCGCGCGCTGCCACGGCCCCAGGTGCGAATAGAACTCACGTCGCAATTCCGCGACCTGCTCGCGAATGCGTTCCACTTCCCTGTCGGCGTCGGCGTTGCCGGCAAGGTGGCGCAATTCCTCGACATCTTTTTCCAGGCGCTCGATTTCTTTCTGGCGCTCAATTTCCTTCTGCTGGTCGGTTTCCTTCGAATGTGGGCCAGACGCCGCGCTGGCCTTGTTTTTTTCCTTTGCTTTCATTCCGGCACCATCCAAACAGCGGGGCTGCCACAAATTTGCCGGATTGCCTCCGCTAGTTCCGGCGAGGCCTTCACGCGCTGCTGCGCCTGCAGCACGGCCACGGAACCGTCCGGCGAGCACAATTCAAACACAACCTGGCACGGTCCGGGCGAAGCGGCAAACAAATCTTCCAAACGGTCCAGAATCTCTTCACTCACCGATTGCATTTCGATGCGAACGCGAAGCTCGCTGGAAGCGGCGCGCTCCGCGACTTCGTCCAGCCGACGCGCTTCCTGCAAGGAAAGCCGCGTACCTGCTTCCTCGACTTGCACGCGAACTTTCAGGAGCAACGGATTCCCTGGCTTCAAAACGGGTTCGAGACGCGCAAAGCTCTCTGGAAAGGCGAGCAGTTCCTGAACACCGGTCACGTCCTGAATGCTGAAGATCGCCCACCGAGCCCCTTTCTTCGAACGCATAGGACGCGTACCGACAATCAACGCAGCAACCGTGATCTCCTTTCCGTTCCGTTGATCTTCGACCTGATCGAGAGAAATCGTCTTGAGGTCCATCAGACGAGAGCCATATTTTGCGAGGGGATGGCCAGAAACATAGAAACCAAGCATAGCGTATTCGCTCGCCAGACGTTCTTCCTCGCTCCACGGAGCAGCTTCGCGCAATTCGAAGGGCATGGGTGCTGGGGCGGCGGCGGTCCCGAACAAGCCGTGCTGGCCACATTCGCGCGTGCGGGTAGCGCGCTGCAGGGCCGCGACAGCGTCGTCCACCGAGGCGAGCATGGATTCACGCGGACCGAGCGAATCCACGGCGCCGGACTTGATGAGGCTTTCAAATACGCGTTTGTTCAGGAACCGGGACTCGATGCGCTCGCAGAAATCGTAGAGCGATTTGAATTCGCCCTGGCCCAGCCGCGATTCACGAATGGCTTTGGCGGTATTCTCGCCGACGTTCTTGATCGCAGCAAGACCGAAACGAATCGATTCGCCGACGGGAGTGAAGTAGAGATCACTCTCATTCACATCGGGCGGGAGAATGGAGATGCTCATGCCGCGTGCTTCGTTGATGTACTTGACGACCTTTTCGGTGTTGCCGGCTTCCGAGGTCAGGAGCGCGCCCATAAATTCAACGGGATAATGCGTTTTCAGGTAAGCCGTCTGATAGGCGAGCAACGCGTAGGCGCAGGAGTGTGATTTGTTGAAGCCGTAGCCGGCAAACTCCTCCATCAAATTAAAGATGCGCTCGGCTTTTTTCTCCGGGATTTTGTTGGCAGCGCATCCGGACATGAACTTGGCGCGCTGCGCGGCCATTTCTTCCTTCTTCTTCTTGCCCATCGCGCGACGAAGGATGTCCGCTTCTCCCAGAGAAAAACTAGCCAAACGATTGGCGATTTGCATCACCTGTTCCTGGTACAGGATGACGCCGTACGTTTCTTCTAGAATGTCTTTCAGCTGCGGGAGTTCGTAGGTGACCTTGGTCTTGCCCTGTTTGCGATTGATGAAATCGTCGATCATGCCCCCCTGGATGGGGCCAGGCCGATAAAGCGCATTGAGCGCGGTGAGATCCTCGATGCGGGCTGGCTGGTAACGGCGGAGAATGTCGCGCATGCCGTGCGATTCAAATTGGAAGATAGCTGTCGTATCTCCGCGGGCAAAGAGTTTGTACGTTTCAGGGTCGTCCAAGGCGAGACCATCGATATCAATTTTGGCGCCGCGATTCTGCTCAATCGTACGGACGGTATCGTGGAGCACGGTAAGCGTGGTCAAACCAAGAAAATCCATTTTCAGCAGGCCGATGCGCTCGAGTGCATTCATGTCATATTGCGTTGTGATTTCATCGCGGTTTGACTTGTAGAGCGGCACGACATCCGTGAGCGGGCGTGGCGAAATGACCACACCGGCCGCGTGAGTGGAAGCGTGCCGCGACAATCCTTCGAGGCGCAAGGCTACGGCCATCAAATCCTTGAGGCGTTCGTCACTGTTGATCGCGGATTTGAGCTGCGGGGCTTCTTCCAAGGCGTTCTTCAACTCGATGCCCAGCGTCGTGGGAATAAGTTTCGCAAGGCGGTCCACTTCGCCATAAGGAATATCCATGGCGCGGCCAACGTCCTTGACTGCGGCCTTTGCGGCCATAGTTCCGAAGGTAATGATCTGCGCGACGTTTTCGCGGCCGTACTTTTGCGTGACGTATTCGATCAACTCGCCGCGCCGCCGCATGCAGAAATCGATGTCAATATCAGGCATGGAGACGCGCTCGGGATTCAGGAAACGCTCGAAGAGTAGGTTGTATTGCAAGGGATCAACGTCGGTGATGCGCAGTGCGTAACTGACGAGGCTGCCTGCCGCGGAACCGCGGCCCGGCCCGACCGGAACGTCCTGGGCGCGTGCGTAGTGAATAAAATCCCAAACAATCAAGAAGTAGCCTTCATAGCGCATCTTCTTAATCATTTCGATTTCCGAGGTGAGCCGGCGCTCGTATTCGGCCAGCGAATTTCGCAGAAGGCCCTGCTGCGCCTGGCGCTCGAGCTGCTGGACGCGGGTCGCGAATCCTTCACGGACCACAGATTCAAAATAGCTCGCGGAGGTATGCCCTTCCGGAACCTTGAATTCCGGGAATGGATTGGGGATGCGCTCCACTTTGACGTTGCAGCGCGAAGCGATGTCCACGGTGCGGCTCAGCGCTTCCGGAATTTCACCAAACACCTGCGCCATCTCCGCCGCGCTCTTGAAGTAAAACTGGTCGGTCTGAAACTTCATGCGATTCGTGTCGCTCATGGTCTTGCCGGTCTGGATGCAGAGCAACACTTCCTGGGCGTGAGCGTCGTCGTGATGGAGGTAATGACAATCGTTGGTGGCGACGAGAGGGATGCCGGTCTCTTTCGAGAGGCGCAGCAGTTCGCGATTCACATCTTTTTCGATCGGCAACCCCTGGTCCTGAATTTCGAGGAAGAAATTGCCTTTGCCGAAAACGTCGCGCAGGCGGTAAGCATTTTCACGCGCCTGATCGTACTTCAGATCCACGACGGCTTCAGTCACCGGCCCGCGAAGGCAAGCCGAGAGTGCGATCAAGCCTTTGCTGTGTTTGGCGAGCAGGTCATAGTCAATGCGCGGTTTGTAATAGAAGCCCTCCAGAAAGCCTGCGGAAACCAATTTGATTAAGTTGTGATAACCCTCAAGCGATTCGCAAAGCAGCACGAGGTGATTGCTGCCACGCATCCCCGGTTCCGCGTCGCCGCGATCCTGGCCGTTGCCTCCGTTCGTTTTCTCACCGCGGTCATGACGGCTGCCTTTGGCCACGTAGACTTCACAACCGATGATGGGCTTGACGTCACGCTTGCTGGCTTCATAGAAAAAATTGGCAGCGGCAAAAAGGTTGCCGTGGTCAGTGATGGCCACGGCGGGCATTTTCTGGCGGGACGCTTCATCCAAAAGCTCGGAGGTTTCGCAAGCTCCATCGAGCAGACTGTAATCCGTATGAACGTGGAGATGCACGAACTGCGGTTGGCCCATGGAACTCCATTTTAGAACGCTGGGGCCCGTTTTGCATTACGCATTGTGACGTTTCCCACAGGCAGCATGAAACCGGCAACCACGGTGCTACCTGCGCCCATGACTCTTCTTGCCAGAAGAAGCGCCCTTGCCGCGAGATACCCGAGCGGCATGCTTTGCATGGGTCTTCGGAGGAACAGGTTTTCCCTTGGCAGCGTGCTTCGCTTCGGCTTTCGCGGCTGCGTGCTTCTTGTGGGCGGCGTCGCCCATGGCCGCGGCGGCGTGGGCTTTATCGGTGCCCTTGGCGGGCTTCTTTTCCTTTTCTTTCTTTTTCGGCTGTTCCTTGATGCCGGAAAGCTTGCGCAGGATTTTTTCGCGCTCTTCCTTGGTCTTGCCTCGGCCGGTGAGCTGCATGGCGAAAACCTGTTCGACAATGGCATCGAACTTCGGTCCGCGCACCATTCCAAGCGCTTCCAGCTCGGTGGCCACAACCGGAAGAGCGATGCGAATCGGGCGCCACTTGTTCAGAAAGGCGCGAATCTTCGAAAGAGCAGCCGACTTGTTGGATTCCGCCATCAGGAAGGCGATCTGATCCAGCGGCATTTTCTCAAGGAACCGGAAAGCATCCACAGGAGCATTCATTTTTCTTCCCAGAAGCTCTTTCTGGGCTTCCAGCGCTTCTTCCTCAAAACTGAGCGCGGCTTCTACTTCGGCCGAACGAAATCCGGCTTTCGAGAGGACGTTCGCCAATTCGCGGTCCTTTAATCTTCCGAGAATGGCGAGAAGCATGGGAGCGGCGAGACGCGGACGGAAGCCCGCGGTGAAGAGATCCTCGCGCACTTTCATGAGGCGGGCGATGGCGTCGTATGAGGGATGTTTCTTCGCCAGCACGGGACTGACGGCTTCGAGAAGGTCATGCTCTTCCCAGGCCTTCAGCACGACGGCCGGGCGTTCTTCGCGAGCAAGGGCGCGCAGTTCATCGCCTGCGTCTTCCGGCGCGATGGTTTTCTGCAGGTTGCGCTCGATGGCCAGATCGAACCATTCCTGAGTGCGCTGCTCAATCTTAAAGCCCATGCGCGCTGTGTAGCGCAAGACACGCAATAAACGGACCGGCTGGTTGGTGAAGCTGTGAATCGTGAGCGCACGAACCTCGGCGCGCTCGATGTCGGAGAGGCCGTTGGTAGGATCAAGCAGCAAGCCGCGTGAGGCGGGGTTCAGCGAAATGGCGATGGCGTTGAGGGAAAAATCGCGGCGGCGCAAATCCTCCATGATGGTGGACCAGCGAATCTCGGGACGCGTTCCCGGGCGGACATAATGGTCGTCACGAGCGGCAGAGATGCTGCCTTCGCAGTCGCCGGCAAAAAGCAGTTCTACATGGCGAAACTTTTCATCCTCGAAAAGGATTTTGGCGCCGCCCTTTTCGAGTTCGTGGGCAATCTTCGAGGGATTCCCCTCAACGGTGAAATCGAGATCACGCAGCGAAGCGCCGGTAACGAGGTCGCGGACGGTTCCACCGGTCAGATACACATTGAATCCCAGTGCGGCGGAAAGTTCCTGCACGCGCAACATCACGGCGCGCTGTTCCGGCGAGAGCCGGCTTTCCAGCAAAAACATATAGTCTGGCATTGCGCTCCTTCTGCTTCAGGGTGTCCGCGCTGACCGCCGCAGAGGCACCCGCAATGAGTTTCCCGGGGCCGACCGCGCTATGCGCGCGGGTGGTGCGCCTTGTAAATCTGCTTCAACCGCTCCTCGACGACATGGGTATAAATCTGCGTGGTGGAAATGTCGGCATGGCCAAGCATAAGCTGCACGGACCGCAGGTCCGCGCCGCGTTCTAGCAAATGGGTGGCAAAGCTGTGCCGCAGCATGTGCGGCGTAAGTGCTACTCTCAGACCAGCCAGCCGTCCATAAGCTGAAAGTATCTTCCAGACGCCGACGCGGCTCAACGGAGCGCCCCGGCGATTCACGAATAACGCAGAGCTGCCCGGCACTTTGCCGAGCAACTTTGGCCTGGCGTCGCGGAGATACCGTTCGACAATCGCCAGAGCCTTCTTCCCAACCGGGACAATACGTTCTTTGTCGCCTTTGCCGATGCAGCGAACGCAGCCAACTTTCGCATCCAGATCGCTGGTGCGAAGACCGATGAGCTCGGACACGCGCAAGCCGGTCGAGTAGAGAACTTCGAGCATGCCGCGGTCGCGCAGGCCGATGGGCCTCTTCACGTCGGGCTGATTGAGAAGACGCTCGACTTCCTCAAGCCGAAGATAGCCGGGCAAAGCACGGTGGATCTTCGGTGATTCGAGATTCACAGAGGGATCTTCGCGAATGAGCTCGTGGATTTGCGCAAAACGGAAAAAATTGCGTAGGGTGACCAGGTGCCGGGCCACGGTCTTACTCTCGAGCTTCTGACGATAAAGCCCCGCGAGGAAATCCACTAGATCGTCGCGGCTGACGGCTTCGAGAGTGCGCCTGCGCTTGCGGGCAAAGTCATCGAATTTCAGGAGGTCGCGGCGATAGGCCGATACTGTGTTGGAGGAGAGCCCCTTCTCCACTCGTACGTGGGTCAAGAACGACGTTATGGTTGCGGTGATTTCCATCAGCTCCCTATGTATCCATCACCGGCTCCGGCAGTGCGCCGAGTGGCAATTCCATAGACTTCCTCGATTTCGTGGCAGCGGAAGAGCCAGGCGAGCGCCAGATAAAGGGCGGTCGCTCCGAGAATCAAGGCGGCAAAAACGAGAAATTGCACCAGGAAGCGTGAGTGAAGCGCGAACCCGGTGTAGTGATTCCCGAACCAGCAGGCCACGCCCATAATCCCGGCGCAAATGGAAACTTTCGCAAACGAGCGCAGGATACCCATGGTTCCCATCGGACCATAGCGAATACGGAAAATGATGAACAATGCGAAGAAATCAAAGAAAGTTGCAAGAGCTGTGGCCAGCGCGGGGCCGCCGTTTTGCACGCGCTTGTATAAAAAAGTCTCCAGAAAAACTATGTTCAGAATGATGTTGATGAGAAGCGAAATGGAAGCGATGATGACCGGCGTCTTGGTATCCCGCGTGGAATAGAATGCCGGAACGATCAGTTTAACGGTGGCCAGCGCCGGAAGCCCGATGGCGTAGTAAAGAAGCGCGCGGGCCGTCAGGCGAGTGGATTCCGCAACGAACTGCCCGTGCTGGAAGAGCACGCGGATGATCGGCTCGCGAAGGATCATCAGTCCGAGCGCCGCCGGAATGGTGATGAAAGCGACGATCCGGACGGAAAACGACAGCGTTTTCTTCAGCGACTCATAATCCTTGGCTGCTGCCTGGTGCGACATCATCGGCAGAATGGCCGTGGCCACGGCAATGGCGTAGCCTCCTAGCACCAGCTCCATGACGCGATCGGCAACGTATAGCGCGGCGAGGCTCCCGGAGGGCATGCGCGCGGCGGTGGCAAACCGTGTGTCGATTAAGAGATTGATCTGCCCAATGCCGATACCGAAAAGCCGAGGCAGCATCAAGCGGGCCACGTCCCGAATCGCGGGATGGGAAAACGAAATGCCGAAAGAAAACTTCATGCCTCGCCGAACAAGCGAGGGCACTTGAATTAGGAATTGCAGCACGCCGCCGACCAAAACGCCAATCGCAAGAGATTTAGCCGGGTCTCCCACATAATGCCAAACGATGCCGACCGAAAAGACTATGGTGGACACGTTCAGCAATACAGGCGTGGCCGCGGGCAAACCAAAAATGTGAAAGCAGTTCAGGATGCCCATCGCCAAGGCAGCCAGAGAGATGAAGAACAAATACGGGAAGATGATGCGGTTCAGGTCTACAGCCTCGGCGCGAGCGACATTTTCGCCGGAGAATAACTGAACGACCGCAGGAGAGAAGACCATTCCGAGGATGGTGATCACCGCGACCACTAGGGAAAGGGTCCAAAATAGCCGGTTGGCGAAGTCCCAAACCTCCTCTTTGGACTTCTCCCGCATATAGGACGTGAAGACCGGGATGAAGGACGCGGTCATGGAACCCTCGGCGACGAGACGGCGGAAGAGATTGGGTATACGATAGGCCAGCACGTAGGCGTCGGCAGCAAAGGAAGTCCCCAGCAGCAGGGTAATGCGCTGGTCGCGGACGTAGCCTAGGACGCGGCTAGCGATGGTGACCAGGGAGATGATCGAAGCCGATTTGAGGATATGTTTTTTGTCGGTCAAAGGGCAGTGCTCCGGGGCCCTAACCCTAATGAAAACAACAACTTGACAGGAAAAACGTGCTTAACATAACATACATTTTGTCGATTGGCAAATCAGGCCATCCGAGCCGGAAAACGCGGAATTTTGAAGAATAAGCCCCCAGCCTCTACGCACAAGAAGGTTATTGTTGTGCTCACCGACAAGAAGCCCTTGCGCGGGTACTTGAACCCTGTCCGCCTGGGGCAGGCTGATCCCATTGACCTTCTAACGCCAGAGGGAGAACACCTGGAGGTCCCGATGGCGCGTGTACGGTCGGTCTATTTCGTGCGCGAGTTTTCCGACGACTTTGAGCCCGAGCGCAAGGCGTTCCTCAGCCGGCCCAAACTGGACGGTTTGTGGGTGAAGCTGCGTTACAACGACGGAGAAACGTTGGAAGGGGTGGTGCCCAACGATTTGCTGTCGCTGCTAGATAACGGTTTGCAAATCGCATCGCCCGACTTGAATTCTTCCACAGACCGCATCTTTGTTCCGCGAGGCGCACTGTCGGAAGTGACCGTTCTTGGTGTTGTGGGCGTCGCGCGCCGGAAGCCCGCCGCCGCTGCGGCCACAGCCTCACAGCCTCGCCTTTTCAACGAGTAAGCTCGCGGGGGCACGCTGTACTTCCCTCTTTGGCCTGTGCGAGACTCGCAGACAGCCTCACCAACAATTCAGGAGCCGCTCCAATGAAACTTGCTGAAATCGCGCAGAAACTCGGATGCCGCTTGGAAGGCCCGCCGGAAATCGAGATTCACGGAGTCGCCGGGATCGAACATGCCGAAGTGGGACAGGTCACCTTCCTCGCGAATCGGCGGTATTTTCCGCTGCTGAAGACCACGCGCGCCTCGGCGGTTCTTATCGAAGAAGGAATTGCGCTCGATCGGGAGGCGTCCATGCCCGCCTTGGCCGCGTTGCGCTCAGCAAATCCTTACCTCGCATTTGCACATGCGCTGGAGCTTTTTTACGAGCAACCACGCTATGCGCCGGGGATTCACCCGACGGCGATCATCGCGAAAAGCGCAAAGATCGGGGAAGGAGCCCACCTCGGACCATACTGCTACGTGGACGAGGACGTTGAGATCGGCCGCAACGCCACGCTGCATAGCTTCGTGACTGTCTATCGCGGCGCAAAGATCGGCGATAATTTTTTTGCCCATGCGCACGCCGTCGTGCGTGAATTCTGCCGCATCGGCAATTGCGTGATCCTGCAAAATGGCGTGATCATCGGCGGAGACGGCCTCGGTTTCGCAAAACAGAAAGACGGCACCTGGTACAAGATGACCCAGTCGGGTCCGGTCGTCCTGGAAGACGACGTTGAGGTGCAAGCAAACGCCTGCGTGGACCGCGCCACGGTTGGCGAAACCCGCATCGGCCGCGGCACCAAGCTCGATGATCTCGTGTTGATTGGCCACGCCTCGCAAGTGGGCGCTAACACCATGCTCTGCGGGCAGGTGGGCCTGGCTGGTTCCACCAAAGTCGGCAGCAATTGCATCCTGGCGGGCCAGGTTGGCACCGCAGGTCACCTCACCGTGGGAGATGGCACTGTGATTACTGCGCAGAGCGGCGTTCCAAACGATGTCCCTGCGCGTTCGCTGTATTCCGGATACCCAGCGGTCGAGAATCGTGAATGGCTAAAGACCATGGCGGCGCTGAACCGCCTGCCTGAATTGCAGAAGCGTGTTCGCGAATTGGAAGCGGAAATCGCGACGCTAAAATTACGCTGAAAAGACGCTCGCGACGGGGAATTCAGGAGACGACGGGTTCGGTAACAGCTCCTGGAAGATCGAGCGGGCGTTGCTCTGGGGGCAGGGCGGCAGCCATCGCCATGCGCACGCGCTCGTTCAAAATGTCCCGCTCTTCCGGGGAATACTTGGAGGCATCAATCGGTTCGAGAAATTCGACGACAATTTCGCCGGGGTGAATCACCAGCGAGTGTTTTCCCATGATGCGGTGCGCGCCTGAGCACGCCATCGGAACAATCGCCACGCCCGCCTTGATGGCTATCATCACCGCGCCTTTCTTGAACTCCTGCAAGCGGCCGTCCGGGCTGCGCGTGCCTTCGGGGTAAATCAAGAACGACTGCCCGGCCCTCAGCGCCTCGGTGGCTTTCTCTACGCTGGCAATGGCCGAGTCGCGAGCGCTTCGATTGACAGGAATAAAATGCGCCGACCGGAACGCCTGCCCCACGATGGGCCACTTGAAGAGCGATTCTTTCAGGAGGATGGCAATCCGGCGCGGGATGGCGCCTACAACCGCCGGCGCGTCGGCCGAACTTGTATGATTCGCGGCAAACAGGCAGATGCCCAGAGGGATGCGCTCCAGGCCTTTCACGCGAACCTTCACGCCAACGGCGCGGACAAAAAACATCACGCCCTTCACGCCCGCCCAATAAATCGGGTCGGGATCGCGAGTAATCAATGTGTAGATGAGCAGCGGCGGACCGACGACCAGGATGTACAGGGATAAGAAAACGACGATGAAGAGAGTGCGGAGCATAGGCAGGCAAACTTTCTCGAATCCAGCGCGGCTGGTCAAGCGAGTCGTGGAACCGCCAGCCTCTCTAGCGAACGGCGACGGCGCTGGTCTCGCCGCGCAGCATTCCCTCTCGAATGTGGCGCGCCTTTTCGCTGGCGTGAGCGTCCTCGCCGACCACGTACAGAATCTCTTTGATTTCACCGAGCCTGAATTCGATGGCAATCTCCTTGTCATTGCGGTGAATCCGCAGTCTCAGCGAATCGCCGGCCTTCTGTTCTTGGAGCCACCGATCAGGCCGCTTGGGTACTTCACCACCATTCCAGTTAATGATGCTATCTCCGGCCTGCAAACCTGCTCGGGCAGCGGGGCTTTCAGAATCAACTCTGCTCACGACGAACTGGCCGTTCGGTTCGTGCTCCACAAAAAAACCAAGCGTCGGTCTGCGGCGTTCCACGGTGCGCAAAGCCAAACCTGCCAGTGCAAGAATCTGCTGATAAGGAAATGGTTCCGCGCCCGCTACGTATTTCTGGAAAAAGTCCTCAAATGAGCCGCCGGCGATTTTTTCCGCAGTCAGACGAACGTCCAGGCTATCTCGATAGGTTTTTCCCTGCTTCGCAAAATTCGTATTCAGCGAACGCATCACATCGTCCAAACTTTCTTCGTTGCCGGTGCGGTCGCGAATGAGAATGTCGACCAAATCTCCCAGCACCTGCCCTTTGGTGTAATACGAAACGCTATATTCCGGCTGATTGTAGAGCGGATATTTTTCCAGCCAGGCATCGAGGCTGGATTGTTCCGCGCTCTGCCAGCGGTTGGCCGGACGGCCCTCCAGCTCGGTGATTTGTTCGCTGAGGTCAGCGTAGAACTGTTCCTTGCTCCAGATCCCGCTGCGCACCAGCGTGTACGAACCGTAGGTATTCGTTACGCCTTCCGCAAACCACAAGGCGCGCGTGTATTGCTCTTTCGTGTCATCCACGGGTTCGAGCGACGCAGGGCGAATTCGCTTCACATTCCAAAGGTGAAAAAATTCATGTGCCGCGACACTCGGCAAGTATTCATCCGAATACGCGCCAATGGCTGTCGAGTTCGCATGCTCCATGCCCCCGCCACCGGCCCCTTTTCCAATGTGGAGAATAAACGTGTAACGTTCGAACGGCGCTCCGTCCATTAGTTTCAATTCGTACTTGCAGATCCGCCTCAAATCCTCTTCGACCTGTTTTTTGCTCCAGCTTTCTCCGTGAATCACGACCCAAATCCCGGGTTTAATTCCGGACAACTGAAACGTCTCGAACTTCCCTGCTTCGATGGGCGCATCGACGAGAGCGTCGTAGCTCGCAGCATCACCGCTGAAATTTCGACCGTTGCCCCTCGAGTCAATGAATTGAATTGACGAACCAGTTGCTTGCCATTCTTGGGGAACGTCCGGCATCGCAAGGTGCACAGCCTCGCCGCGCCGCCCTGATACGTACAAGAGAATCATCGCTGGATTGATGAAGGCGTGCTCGGAATTCAACTGCGACGCAAAGGGACCGGCCTCGTCCCAATACGTCGCGTACGAAATTTTGATCGTCCCCGTGCCCTTAATGCGCCACGTTTGCTTGTCCATCTTTTCGATGAACGCTTTCTGAAATCCAGCCATGGCGTCGACTTGCTGCAGGTGACTGCTGAAGTCGCGGATCTGGTAAAGTGCATTCCACGCGGCCATTCGAACCGTCACTTCGCCGGTCACATCAGGAATCGTCATCGCTACGTGAAAGAGATGCCTCTCGGGATGATCCAGGAGAACGGTATATTGAATTGTTGCTCGTGCCGAAGCGCTGAACGTCAGGACAAATAAGAGACAGAGGCCGGCGGGAATCAGCAGCCTGCTTCGGGCGGAGGAAAGGGTCACCGCGTTTTCGCCTCGCCCGCAAGTTGCGAAGCCGCGCCGAGTGTCTTCAACACTTTCTCGCATAAACCGTCAAAGCTGCCGTTGGACATGATGAGAAGAAGATCGCCGCGCTTGGCTTCGGCTCCAAGATAGTCAGCAATGGCGTCGGAACTGGGAAAAACGCGGGCGTCTTTGCCAAGGGCCCGGACACTCTCCGCAACGGTCTCAGGATCCAATCGATTCTCGCCCCCCAATTGCTGGGCGCGAAAAACGCCGCCGAGAATGACGCGGTCGCCAAGAGCGAGCGACTTCGGCAACGCATCCTGAAACACTTTGCGGCGCATGGAGTTTGACCGCGGTTCGAGAATGGCCCAAAGCCGGCGCCCAGGCCAACGGCCCCGCGCGGCTTCGATCGTGACCTTTACCGCCGTGGGATGATGCGCAAAATCGTCGACCACCAATACTCCCCCGATTTCGCCCCGCACATCCATTCGACGCTTGACACTACGAAACGTCGCGAGCGCTTTGGCAATGTCTGCGGCCGGGATGCCGCGTCCCTGGGCAACGATAAGCGCAGCCATGGCATTCAAGACGTTGTGGCGTCCCGTGGCGGTCAGCGCAAATTCGCCAAAGTGTTTTCCACGCAGGGCGATGCGAAACCGCATCATTTCGCCATCGATCGAGAAGCCGCTCGCGACCCAATCATTCGCATCGTTGAAACCGTACGTTTCCACCGGGCAAAAAGCGTTCTCGGCAGCCCGCCGCAAGGCCGGGCCCGATTCTTCCACGTCGCCCCAGATGACCACGCGACCACGCCGGGGAACAAGATTCACCAAGCGGCGGAAAGCCAGCTGGTAGGTTTCGAAATCAGGATAAATGTCCGCGTGGTCGTATTCGAGGGAGGTGATAATCAAATCATCGGGATGATAGTGAAAGAATTTTGGCCCGCGATCCCAGAAAGCAGTCTCATACTCGTCGCCTTCCAGAATGAATTCTTCGCCGCCGCCAAGTCCGTAACTCTTACCGAAGTTCTCCGCGACGCCTCCTACGAGAAAATTTGGCTGCTTCCCTGCCGTGTGGAAAATCCACGCGAGCATCGCCGTGGTCGTCGTTTTACCATGCGTTCCGCTGACGACGATGGAATGTTTTTCTGGGAGAAAGACTTCTTCCAGAATTTCGGGCATCGAGCGATAAGGAATCTTGCGGTCCAGCACTTCTTCCAGTTCCGGATTCCCTCGCGCGATAATGTTTCCGATCACCACCAGGTCGGGCGCCGGCTGCAAGTGCGCTGCATCAAAGGTGTGAAAAAACGAAATACCGAGGCTTTCGAGCAGGGTTGAAGCGGGTGGGTAAACTCCGGAATCCGAACCGGTCACGCGGAAGCCGCGTTCGCCCAGCATCCCGGCCAGGGGCGCCATCGCCGATCCGCCAATCCCAATCACATGTACATGTTTTGATTCGCTCAAGCGACCACCGCCGATTCCAGGAATTCGAGCGTGCCTTCCCCGTCTGCGTCCAGGCGCGCCTTGATGCCCAGCGGTATCGTGAGCATGGGCCGCACTGTATGCCCAATCGGAGCACCGAAAACGATCGGGACGCCAAACGGCCGCAGAATTCTCGCGCAGACCTCCTTTACGGTTGGGGCTCCGGCGGCCGCTGGTTCGCTGTCCGGAAAATCTCCCATCACAAACCCGCGAACGCCTTCAAACTTTCCAGCTTGTTTCAAATGCATCAGGACGCGATCCACCTGATAGGGCCGCATCGCGCGGTCTTCGAGAACCAGGATCGAATCCTTGGTGTCCAATTCCCACGGCGTTCCGATCGTGGCTTCGAGCAGCGTCATGCATCCGCCTAATACTCTGCCCATGGATTGACCGGCGAGGACGGGCTCACCTCTTAGCCGCAACTTCCAACCGCCTTCCGTTCTGCCCACCGCTTGAAGAAAAGAGCTTTCATCATAGCCCTTGCGCGCGCCCGGACCAGCATTGAGTCCAGCAGCTACCATGGGACCGTAAAAAGTGATCCAGTTGCACCGTTGCCAGAGAAAAATCTGCAGAGTAGTGAGGTCGCTGAAGCCAATTACCCCCTTAAGATTCGCAAGGCTCTTTTCCAGTTCGAATTCCAGCAGGTAATTTGAACCATAGCCGCCGCGCAGCGCGACAAGCCCATCGACCCGCTCGGAATTCAGCGTCGCGAGAAAACTATTGGCGCGCTCCAATGGTGGACCGGCAAAGTAGCCTTCCGCTTTGGTGTCCTGATTGGCGACTACCTGGAATCCGTGGCGTTTCAACTCTGCAAGCCCAGCGATCATCTCGACAGACTCCGCAGGAGACGCCGGAGCGAACACTCCCAGGCGTGAGCCGGCGACCAGCGCCCTTGGTTTTCGAGGGACCCCATTGCTTCCGTTCATTCTTGATGGCCCTCGACCGGGGCGACTTCGGTGATCACGCCCTGGCGATTGAGCTGGGAGACAATCTTTTCTTGCTGGGTATGGCTGACGTCGGATTCAAATTCGACAATGGAGTTCCCTCCCGCCATGGAAACCCGAAAGTGCTGCATGGGAATTTTCAGGCCTGCCATCAGTCGCTGGATTTCCGTGGCGACACTCTCCGCGTGGCTGGTAGTGACGCGGAAAACCATGTTTCGGCACTTCAAATGGAATCGCCGTGCCGCCCAACCGATGCAGACTAGGCCAAAAAGCACGAGCCCGGTGGCATAAACAGCCACGGAGTACAGCCCTCCTCCAGCGGCCATGCCGATCGCAGCCTCCACGAATACCGTCGCGGCCGTGGTCATCCCCACCACGCCGCCTGCTTCCCGCAAGATCGCGCCCGCGCCCAGAAAACCGATGCCCTGGACGATGTTCGAAGCGATTCGAGTACTTCCGGAATCGCCAAAACGGTGGGCGATCTCGCCTGATAAAATCGTGAAGAGCGCGGTCGCCAAACAAACAAAAAGGCTCGTACGAACACCCGCGGGCCGTCGATTCAGATCGCGTTCAATGCCAATGACCGCGCCGAGCACGGCAGCTACGGTCAGCCGCAGAAATATTTCATGAACAGAAAGCATTGCCAGCGGTACCCACTGCCCGCCTGAGCAAAATATTAGCTTTTTTACAGTTTGAATTGCGTCAATTTCGCAAAATGGCGTGCCCTGGCGTGTATCTCGCTACGCTTCAAATGACGTAGCCGGTCCAGTCCAAATTGCTCAACGGCAAAGCTGCCGAGCACGGAGCCGAAGACCATCGCGCGGCGTAGAGCAGCGTCACTCTTGTCGCCGTTTCCAGCTAGGTAGCCCATGAAGCCGCCAGCGAAGCTGTCGCCTGCGCCAGTAGGATCGTGCGGTTCTTCCAGCGGGAACGCCGGCACGCAGAAGACGCCACGCTTGTCCACCATCATGGCGCCGTATTCCCCGCGCTTTACGATCAGCGTCGTGGGCCCCATCTTGAAGATATGCTTGGCCGCGCGCAGCAAATTGTGCTCGTTGGAAAGTTCGCGTGTTTCCGAGTCGTTGATCATCAGAATATCGACGTGTTTCAACGTTTCGCGCAGCTCCGCGTTCGAACGTTCGATCCAGTAGTTCATGGTATCGAGCGCGGCAATTTTGGGGCGCTTCTTCACCTGGTGAAGCACGTCGCGCTGCAGATCAGGCGCAATGTTGGCGAGGAAAACGAACCTGGAGTCGCGGTACTTTTCCGGCAAGCGCGGCTTGAATTCCGCGAATACATTCAATTCCGTCGTCAGCGTTACGCGTTCGTTCAAGTTTTGGGAGTAGCGTCCGGCCCAGAAGAAAGTTTTGCCGGCGGCACGCTCTAGCCCATCAATGTCGATGGTTCTGCCGTGAAAAATCCGTGCATCCACTTCCGTGAAGTCGTCACCCACGATTCCCACGAGGTTTACGTGCGCAAAAAAACTGGCAGCCACGGCGAAATAGGTGGCCGCGCCGCCAAGCGCGCGCTCCACCTTTCCATAAGGGCTTTCCAGAGCGTCAAACGCAACGGAACCCACGACGAGTAAGGACACAATATGCTCCTAGGAAATGTATTTTCCGATGATAGCGGCGAGCCGCTTCTTTGTTGCCTTGGGGACAATCTTCAAATCCGTAACCAGCGCATGCTGCAAAGCGGACCCGCACTTGCAGAACCTGCCCGCGGGCATCTCTCGAATCGCGGTTCGCAGCACCCTCTGGGCATTTTCCGCGTTCTGATTCAACGTAGCTATGATTTGCGACGCCGTGACCGACTCGTGTTCCGGGTGCCAGCAGTCGTAATCAGTGATCATGGCGATCGTCGAGTAGCAAATCTCCGCTTCGCGCGCCAATCGCGCTTCCGTCACGTTGGTCATGCCAATCACATCGAAATGAAGCTGCCGGTGCACTCCCGCTTCGGCCAGCGTGGAGAATTGCGGCCCTTCGATGCAGATGTACGTCCCGCGGCGATGAACCATGACGGCCTGATGGACGCAGGCATCCGCCAGAACGCCTGACAACTGGCTGCATGTCGGATGCGCAAACGCCACGTGAGCAACGATTCCCTCTCCAAAAAAAGTGGACTTGCGATTTTTCGTGCGGTCGAAGAACTGGTCTGGTACCAGAAATTCCCCCGGACGCAAATCGTCTTTCAGCGAACCGACAGCGCTCACGGAAATAATACGCTCCACGCCCAAAAGCTTCATGGCATAAACGTTCGCGCGGTAATTGATTTCGTCTGGCAGAATGCTGTGCCCGCGGCCGTGGCGTGCCAGAAACGCCACGTGCTTTCCTTCCAAAGTACCGAGCACGATAGCGTCCGAAGGGTCGCCGAAGGGCGTCTTCACGCGAATCTCGCGCGCGTTCGTCAGTCCGCTCATCGCATAGAGTCCGCTCCCACCGATGATGCCGATCGCTGCCTGGGCTGTGGATTTCGCGCTCTTCGACTTTTTGGCCTTCCGTGCCCCCATCTCTCTCTCCTTTAGCCGTGAAGGCCGCTCTTCTTCAGGATTTCATTGACAGCCGAAAACGGATCCTTCTTGCGGTTCGCAACCTCTGCCGCAAGCTCCGTAAGCCGCGCCTCTCCACCTGCTCCGCCCAAAGCCCGCTCAAGCAAGCGAGACTCCAGCAATTCGATCAAACGGTTTTTCCAATGCTCGACGTGTTTCCGTTGCCGCTGGCCGCTCGATTCAAAATGCTTTTGAAATTTGGCCACCGTCTCGGCCAACTCTTCAATACCCTTGGTCTCCGTTGCCACGGTGCGGACAATCGGAGGATGCCAGCCGTCGCGCGGCATCACCAGTGACAGCATGGCCATCAATTGTTGCTCGACGCGGTCCGCTCCTTCGCGATCCGCTTTGTTCAAGACAAAAACGTCGCCAATCTCCATCAGACCGGCCTTCATGTTCTGGATGTCGTCGCCCAACCCCGGCACGAGCACGACGAGAACACAATCCGCCAGCCGCACAATATCAATTTCATCCTGGCCAACGCCGACCGTCTCGATCAGCACGTGCTTCTTCCCCGCCGCGTCGAGCAGCAACGCTACTTCCGCCGTCGCTCGAGCCAGGCCGCCGAGGAACCCGCGCGTGGCCATCGAGCGAATAAACGTGCCCGCATCGCCGGAGTGCCCCTGCATGCGAATGCGATCGCCCAGAATGGCGCCGCCGGAATACGGGCTCGTCGGGTCGACTGCAATCACGCCAACCTGTTCGTGCTTCTTGCGGTGATACGCAGCCAGACGATCGACGAGTGTACTCTTCCCCGTTCCCGGTGCGCCCGTAACTCCGGTGAGATACGCCTGACCCGTATGCGGAAAGAGCATCCGAAGCAGCGATTCGGCTTCCGGCTGATGATTCTCAATCGCCGTGATTGCGCGGGACACCGCACGTACGTCGCCCGCGCGCACCCTTTCCGCCCACTTCTCAACGGGCAGAGCCATACTTTTCCTGTGGAGACTTCTCGGGAGCCAGGCGCATTTCCCTATTATTTCTTGCCAAGAAGCTGCCGGGCAATCACCAATTTTTGGATTTCGCTGGTGCCTTCGCCGATGGTGCAAAGCTTCACGTCGCGATAATACTTCTCCGCGGGATAATCCTTGATGAAACCGTAGCCGCCGTGAATCTGCACGCACTCGTTCGCCACTTGAACGGCGATTTCGCTGGCAAAGAGTTTCGCCATGCTCGATTCACGGGTGAAGCGCACGTCTTTTTTGTCCGCGAGCCATGCCGCTTGATTGACAAGCAGCCTCGCCGCTTCCACCTGTGTGGCCATGTCCGCCAGTTTAAATTGCACCGACTGAAAGTCGCTAATCGGCTGGCCAAACTGCTTTCGCTGTTTCGCGTACTTCGTGGCAGCTTCAAGCGCGCCTTGAGCCATGCCCAGCGCCAGGGCCGCAATCGAAATCCGCCCGCCATCCAGAATTTTCAAACTGCCGGTGAATCCTTCGCCTTCCGCTCCCAGCAGATTTTCTTGCGGCACGCGGCAGTCGTTGAAAATCACTTCGGAAGTGTCGCTCGCGCGCATCCCTAGCTTGTTTTCTTTTTTCCCCGGACGAAAACCCTTCGTTCCTTTTTCCAGTATGAACGCGCTAATTCCGTGCGAGCCTTTCGACTTGTCTGTGACCGCCATGGCCACGCAATAATCCGCATAGTGGCCGTTGGTGGTGAAGGTTTTCGCGCCGTTGAGCACCCAATGGTCGCCGTCGCGCACGGCGATCGTCCGCGTCCCGCCCGCGTCTGAACCGGCCTCCGGCTCGGTCAGCGACCACGCCCCGATCGCTTTCCCCGAAGCGAGCGGCAGAAGGTACTTCTTCTTCTGCACCTCGGTACCAAACTTGAAAATATGGTTGGAGCAAAGCGAATTGTGTGCGGCGACGATCAAGCCCACCGAGCCATCCACTCGCGCCAGCTCTTCAATCGCGATGGCATATTCGACGTAACCAAGCCCCGCTCCGCCATATTGTTCCGGAAAAATCACGCCGAGCAGTCCCATCTCCGCGAGCTTCGGCAGGATCTCCACCGGAAAATGGGACGCTTCATCCCACTCCATCACGTGCGGTGCGATTTCGCCCTCGGCGAATTCCCGCACACTGCGGCGAAGTTGCTGCTGTTCTTCAGTGAAACTGAATTCCACGGTCTCCTCAGCAGTCCATTGCGGTTGGCAATAAACAGACAAACTTTTGTTTATTTATGATTCTACATGAGCGCGGCTACCACCCCACGGCGTAATGGTTGGCTTTGTTCTGTTCGTCAAGCCAGGTTTTCAGCGGGGCGAAGTAGTCCGCCAGCGCGGAGGCATCCATCTGCTTCTCCCTTGTCAACACTTCCAGGGCCTCCGGCCAAGGCTTGCTCTGCCCCATTGTCAGCATCTTGTTCAACTTCTCTCCGGCGGCTTTGTTTCCGTAAATCGAGCAGCGATGCAGCGGTCCGCTGTAGCCCGCCTCGCGGCAAAGGGCGCGTTGAAACTGGAATTGCAGAATGCGCGCCAGGAAGTATCGCATGTAAGGCGTATTCGACGGCACGTGGTATTTGGCGCCGGAATCGAAGTCAGCTTCCGTGCGCTCCACGGGCGGTACGATGCCTTGATGCTTTCTTCGCAGTTCCCACCATGCTTTGTTGTAATTCTCCGGCTTCACCTGGCCTGCAAAGACTTCCCATCGCCACTTGTCCACCAGCAAGCCAAACGGCAGGAATGCGATTTTCTCCAGCGCCTGTTGCAGCAGATAATCAGTATCGCCGGACGCCGGCGGCACCGCGTCGATCAACCCGATCTTCTTTAGATACTCAGGCGTGACGGAAAGCGCAATCGTGTCTCCCACAGCCTCATGAAATCCGTCGTTTGCGCTGTTCTGGAAAAGCGGCGGCCGCGTGCTGTACGCCCGCTGATAAAAGTTATGCCCCAGTTCGTGATGGATGACCCGGAAATCCTCTTCGGTGATCTGGATACACACCTTGACGCGCAAGTCGTCCTTCGAATCAATGTCCCAGGCGCTAGCATGGCACACTACGTCCCGATCGGCAGGCTTCGTGAAAAGGGATCGCTCCCAGAAGGTCTTTGGCAGCGGCGCAAAACCGAGCGAGGTAAAAAATGCTTCGCCGTAACGCACCATCCCCCTCGCATCCGTCTTTCGCTCTTGCAAAATCTTCGTCAAGTCGTAGCTCTGCGCAGGCTTTGGCGAATCCATCAGTGAATAAACGTTGTTCCATTCCTGGCTCCAAATATTTCCCAGCAAGTGCGCTGGAAGCGGCCCGCTAGCGGGCACGATCTCATTTCCATATTTCTTTCGCAGTTGACCGCGCACATAAGCATGCAGCGATTCATACAACGGTCTCAATTGTTCCCATAGCCGATCAGTTTCCTTCGTAAGCTCATCGGGCGGCATGTCGTAATTCGAACGCCACAATGCACCGGCATCCGCAAATCCCAACTCGCGCGATCCCTTGTTTCCGAGTTCCACGATTCGCGCGTATCGCTGCCGCATCGGCGCTCCCACCGCATGCCAGCCAATCCACACGCGCTTTAATTCCTCCGCGTCGCGGCTCGTAGCCATTAGCTTGCCGACTGCCGTCACGTCCAGGCACTTCGCGGCGTCTCCGATGGGACACCACTTCCCTTTTCCGTAGTCACCGTCCAGCGACGCCAGCACCTGAGCCAATTCTTTCTGCTCTTTCGGGTCCGCGGGCGCGGGAAATCCGGATGCCAGCTTCAGCAGCAACATCTTTCGCGCCATTTCTGGCGGCAGCGTGAGCTTGTCAAATTCGTGCGCCTTCTTGGACTTCTCTGCGCTGAAAGTGTTCAGCTCCTGGTTGGCCTCCGCCGCAATTTCCTCCGTATCATCGGTAATGAAGTTTTCTTCCACCCACGAAGCTCTTTGCGCCTTGTTCGTTAGACCGAAATAGCGGTTTTCGACCTCCTCAAGAAACTTCTGGGCGTTAGCTACCGTAGGAGGGTTTTTCTTCTCCGATAGTTTCGCCAACTGCGCATTCTGCGCCGCCGCAGCACTCGCAAATACCAGTGCTGTCAGCACGCAAGCAACAATCCGTAGGCACTTCACGTCGCGTCGCTTCATGCCCCCGCCTTCTGCGTCCTGGCGACGACTTCCTTCAATACCACGAGTGCTCGCTCGATTCCTGGCCGGTCCACATCACAGTGCGTAACGACGCGTACCGAATGCAGCGCCGTATCCTGCGCCCACACGCCGTGCGGATGAAGTGTGTCGCACAACTCCACTGCCGTTTTTCCTGTCTTCGAGCAATCAAAAATCACAATGTTCGAGCGAACTTTCTTCGGATCGATGCTAAGCCCCGGAATTTCCACGATCCCTTCCGCCAGCCGTTTGGCATTATCGTGATCGACGTGCAGCCGCGCCGGAGACTTCTCCAGCGCGATCAAGCCCGCCGCCGCGATCACCCCCGCCTGCCGCATTCCGCCGCCGAACATTTTCCGGTAAATACGCGCCTTCTCCATGAACGCCTTCGTCCCCGCAATCATCGATCCCACGGGCGCGCCAAGTCCCTTTGACAAACAGAACATCACCGAATCCACTTTTCGCGTCATCACCGCTACGTGGTCCCCCAGCGCCGTCGCTGCATTAAAAACCCTCGCCCCATCCAGATGCACCTTCAACCCCATCTTATGCGCATGGTCGCAAATGTCTTCCACCGCCGCCGTCGGATATACCGTTCCGCCCGCCATATTGCTCGTATTTTCCAGGCATACCAGCGCCGTCTGCGAATCGTAATAAATCTTGGGCCGGATGACCGCCTCAATCTCCTTCCACGTCAGAATCCCGTCTTCTCCGCGCGCCACTCGCGGCATGCACCCCGCAATCGCTGACATCGACGCCAACTCATACAAGTTCACGTGGCTTCGCTCCTCGCAAATCACCTCGTGGCCGTGATGCGTCCACACTTTGATGGCGATGAGATTCCCCATGCACCCGGTCGGTACAAACAGCGCTGCCTCTTTTCCAAAAATCTCTGCCGCGCGCTTTTCCAGCCGGTTGACCGTCGGATCCTCTCCGTAAACGTCGTCGCCGACCTCCGCCTCCGCCATGGCACGACGCATCTCCGCCGTCGGCCGCGTCACCGTGTCGCTTCGCAGGTCCACCACTCCATCCGGAATCTTCCCCGCCTCCGCGACTTGATCCGGATCTACCCTTTGATTCCCCTTCGCCACCGTGTAACTCATATTCCTATCTTCTCCCATCCGCGTACCATGTTGTCATTCCGAGCGCAGCGAGGAATCTGCTTTTCTCTCATTCCCCTCACTGTCAATTCTTCTTTTTCTGAACTCTGCGTTCCTCCGCGTTCTCAGCGTCTCTGCGTTATCTTTTTCTGCTCTCGGTTTTCTTCATCTCATCAACTCAACAAACACTTCATTCGAGACACTCAGCTTCTCCGGCGCCAGTCGCACCACGCTGCCTTCCCGCTCCACCAATCCCGCCGACGCAATTCGATCGAATCGACCTACCAGAGCTACCCCGTACTCCCGCTCGATACGTTCCAGATCAATTCCATCCAACTGCCGCAACCCAAGATACAATTCCTCTTCCAGCGCACTTTCCGCCGTCAGCGTTTCGTGCTGCTCCACCGGCAATCGCCCACTTTGTACCGCAGCCACATAAGCCGCCGCATCGTGCGCATTCGCCCACCGCTCCGTCCCTGAAAACGAGTGCGCCCCCGCCCCAAACCCCAGGTACGGCTCGCGCCGCCAGTATTTTAGATTGTGCCGCGATTCAAACCCCGGCTTCGCCCAGTTTGAAATCTCGTAGTGATGATAACCTGCCTCCCCGAGCGCCTCCTGCGCCATCTCATAAAACTCCACCATTGCATCTTCGCTCGGCACTGCCCCGGCGCTATAGCGTCCCCCACCCTTCAGCAATTCCTTCCCCAGCCGGCTGCCAGCGTCAATCTCCAGCAAGTAAACCGAAACGTGCTCCGGCGCCAGCGCCGCCAATTCCTCCAAAGACTGCCGCCAACTCTCTTTCGTCTGGTGCGGCAACCCTGCAATCAAATCAAAGCTGATATTCCCAATGCCCGTCTCGCGCAGGATCGGAACCGCACGGTAAATATCCGCCCGCCGGTGCATCCGGCCCGCAGCAACCAATTCCTTGTCCGCAAACGATTGCAGCCCAAAGCTCACCCGGTTAATTCCGGCGCGCACCCACGCCGCCGCCTTCTCAGCTTCAACCGTCTCCGGGTCCGCCTCCAGCGTCACCTCCATCAAGTCCGCGCAAGTACTTCTGTACGGCCCGCCTTCTGAGGCGGGCCGCTGGCCAAACGATACCCGAATGGTATCCAAAATCCTTTCCAAATGAGCCGGATCAAGCAGGCTCGGCGTCCCGCCGCCAACGTAAACTGTGTCCACAGCTACCGTTTTTCCATCGTAGGGCCCGTTTGGCGTCTGCCCCGCGCTTTGCAGTGAAGCGGGCCGTTCGCCATGGCCTGACGCCTCGTCCTCTCCTTGTAGGGGCGTAGCAGTGCTGCGCCCCACATACCCAGGCCACTCCACCCCCGTTGCCCGCAACAAGTCCCGATGCTCCCGTATCTCCCGGCAAAGCGTCTCAACATACGGCGCAAACCTACTGCTGGCCACCACGCCCGTATGAAAATTACAATAGGTACACTTCGTCTGGCAGAACGGCACCTGCACGTAAATCCCGAGCTTCCTCATCGCCCAAAAACTCTAGCACACCCCTGCCTCAATCGAGGCACGTCGAATCCATGAAATAAGGAATTCCTACGGCGAGACTTTCTCAGCAAAGAAGCAGACATTTTGTATGCCTGTCTTCCTGATTTCATCCAGAACCTGTCCGATATCGCCATACCTTGCGCGAGCATCGGCTCGGACATAAATCTTCCGGTCCGCGCCATTTCTTATGCTTTCTCGAATCTGCTCGGGCAGGTCGCCAATCCTGACTTTGACATTGCGATAGAAGATTCTGTCCGTCGCGCGAAACGCTCACGATTTGCGCGTCTTCTCGCGCGGCCCCGGGCACTGGGCTGACAAAACGCGCTCGCGGCAGGTCCGCCATGAAGCCAAGTGTCACCATCGGACGAATGGTCATAAAAATCACAAGAAACGTGAACGCAAATCCCACAACCGCGTACGCGTCAATCTTCCATTGAATCCTGTTGGGCCACCTAACCGCTGTCTTCGTCCAGCCGTGGTATCCGCTCTTCATAATGCCGCCTCGCAGACTGAAGCTCCTGAGTTGGACCTTCACCCCTCACCAAACTGCCCGGTCGTGCTCCCGACTCTTCGCGCCACTACAAGTCTTAGACACCGGCGGCAGAGGACTCGGTCACCTCCCAACACGATTCGGCCCAGCGGTCAAGCGTCCTAACTGTCATTCTTTCAGCATGTTACTTCTTCTAGTGCATTCTCCTTGCTTTTATCTACCAAGCGTGTATAATGTCTTCAGGTAGTTTTATGGCTTATCCACTACGGCAGCGCGTCTGCCGTTTTTTTGTGCCCGATCGCCTCTTCCTTCCCGGCGAGCTTCTCTCAAGTCCACGACCGCCAGGAAGCAGCCCGATTCTGCACAATTTTCGTGCAATGTAAGTCCCTTTAGAATCAACACTTGTGAAAGTCTATCAAAACAAAGGATTTCAGCTTCCTTTAGAATGAGCACTTGATGAAAAACAGAGGATGGCAGGAGGGCCTAGCTATCTGACCAAGGGGCTCCTCTAGGACTCAGCACGCCACAACCTTCACTTGCAGCCGCCGGTCGCGAGGACCATCGAGCTCGCAGAAGAAAACGCCTTGCCAGCGCCCCAGCACGAGTTTGCCGCCCTCGACGTGAATGACTTGACTCGCACCCACAAGCACGGACTTTACGTGGGAGTCCGAGTTGCCCTCCCTGTGCCGGTACGGCCCCGCCGCTGGAACCAGCCGGTCCAGTGCGCCCTCGACATCGCGCGCGACATCCGGGTCCGCGCATTCATTGATGGTGATCGCCGCCGTGGTATGCGGCACATACAAATAGCAGATTCCCGTCACGACACCCAATGCGGCGACGACTTTTTGCACCTGCGCAGTCACATCTACAAGCTGTGTCCGTCGCTCCGTCTTTACCTTCAGCGTTTGCATGGAATTCTCTCCCCTGGGCGGAGGATACTAGCATGCGACAATAAGAAGCGCGGCGGAGGCGTTTTTTTTGTAGGGACGCAGCATGCCGCGCCCTGTCTGGCGAAAAACACAACAAAATGTCATTCCGCGCGCAGCGAGGAATCTGCTTCTTGGCCAATGAGGATTCACAAACTACGGAACTTGGATAATGAAGTGATGCCCGATTTTCTTTCCCGTCGAATGCTTTTGCAATTCGCTCAGCCCGCCCGCTCCCCAGCGCGCCAGAAACGGCAGCAGGCACAATTCCCGTTCCTGCGGACCCTTGTGCGGATACAACAACGATTCCAGGTAGCGCTCGTGCTCGGAGAGCAATCCGGTTTTCTGGTCCTGTGCACGGCCCGCTTTGCGGCGCAGCTTGTCGATGTGATACTCGATTCTCTTCCGCGCTCGTTCGACTGTGCCCTTTAGCGTTGGGTCGAGCCTCTGGATCCGCTTGCCAAGCTGCGTCAGCATTTTGGCTATCTGCTTTTGATTGCGGTCGAAGGTTTTCGACAAAGAACCCGGGACCGATTGGCGCTCCATTTTGTGTCGCAACCCCTGCGACCCCGCCCAGACGTCTTCAACGCTCAATTCATAGCTTCGCAAAAGTTTGCTGGCTTTCGCGTCCACCAACGTGAACCCCGCCCGCGGCAGTATGACCGGCATCCTTCCGAGAAGGTGCCGGTACACCACCTCCGATTGCGCGAAATAGGCGATCTCCGCCGGGCCCGCGATATACGCTGCCGTGGGAAGCAGATAATCCTGCACCACGGGCCGGAAGAGCGCATTAGGACTGAATTTTCCCGGCTCAATGTGCGTCCTGTGCACCAACTCCTCGCGGCCCCAGGTTTTCTCGCTGGCCTGAAATTTGCCCGTGCTGGCGGTGACAACCTGCCGCCCGCCTTCATCCATGCGGAACAGCAACGTGCTCCGCGCTGTCACTTTCACCTGCGCATCAAATCCGGCGCGGTCCAAATCTTTCCCGCGCTGAAGAAGTTTCTCGTTCAACGGATCGCGTTCCGCAAGCGCGTGCTGATAGAGCGGCGCCGCCACTTTGTGCAGGCCATCATCAAGCGGGTCCATCAAGACCAGGCCGTGCTGTGCGAAAAGGCGCGCAAAGAGTTTCCCGAAAGCGCTGCCGTACGTTTCTTCCGGCCGGTAACTCTCAACCATGTATTGCGCGAGCAAGTCGCTGCCTTGGTTCGCCAGCAATTCCGAAGCTTCCTGAACCAGGGGCTCGACCTGTGTGCCGAGCGAAATCCGCCCCACTGGCCGCGCTGTCTCCGCAATTGAAGGTAATTCAAAGCGGACTAGTTTCCCCTTGTCGAACCAAGTTGTGTGCCGAACCTCATCGAGATCGTGGTCTTCTGTGGCCATCCAAAAAACCGGCACGGCTGAAATTCCGCCGCGCGTCAACTCCTCTGCGATCTGGACGGCGGTCAACGCCTTATAAACGGAATACGCCGGCCCACTGAATAGCCCCACCTGCTGTCCCGAGACAACGGCCACGGCGCCCTTTTCAAGCCGGTCCAGGTTAGACAGCGTTTCCGCTCCTGCTCCAAGCGCGATGTTTTGTCTGTAAAGAATGGACGCCACTTCCGTCCGCCGCTCCCGTGGATAGTCCAATTTCCGAGCCACGCGCGCCACCGCCGGCATGGCGGGCGGATGAGAATAGAACAACTTCACCTTTTCAAAATGATCCAAGTATTCAACAAAGAGCTTCGGTTGATGAGGAAGCTGCCGGAAGGCAAGGGGGCGACAATCCATGAGCGGTTAGATGAACGTCGCGAGAAAACGTCTCATCAATTGACTCTGGTTGTTCGGAATTAGGCCCTCACGGCCGCTGGTTCAAGATGCAGTAGAAACTCGGTAAGGCGTTTCTTTTGTTCAGTGTGCAGGGGGAGGAGCGGCAAACGGGGAATTCCGCCGCGGTATCCGCGCTGGTCCATAACGTATTTTACGCCGGCGATACTCAGCTCAGAAACGATCAGCTTTGAGGCACGCGCCAAAATGGACTGAAGCTCGCGCGCTTTTTCGTGGTGACCTTGACGGAACAACTCGAACAGCGCCACGCACTTTTCGGGAAGCGCGCACGCTAGCGCCAGAATTGCTCCCCGCGCGCCAATCGCCAGTGACGGATATACGGTGGCTGCGGAACCAACCAAGACGTGAAACGCAGAAGCCGTTGCGGAGATAATTTCTCCAACGCCCTGCACATTTCCCGAGCTATCTTTGATGCCAATAATGTTGGGATGCTCGGCGAGTTTGGCTACTTCCGCAGCCCCTAGCACGATGCCGGTGAATTGCGGAATGGAGTAGAGCATAACGGGGATCGGAGATTCATCTGCCACACGCCGGTAATGCGCGATCAGGACTTCAGGCTTGTACGCGGGTTTGTAGTAGTACGGCGTCTTCACCAGCGCCGCGTCGTAGCCCAGTTCCGCCGCACGCTTTGTGCGTTCAATCGTTTCTGCGGTTGACTCCGCACCGGCACCGGCAAGCAGAGTTTTTCCTTTCGCCGAGGCTTCTTTGACCGTGACGAGAATCCCGTCCATCTCTGCCCGAGTGAGCAGCACGGATTCTCCCGTGGAACCCAGCGCGACATACCCCACCAGATCCGTCTGGTTGTAGCGGTGGACATTGTGTTTTAGGTCGGGAAGAGAAACCGATCCGTCCTGCGCGTATGGCGTGGTCAGTGCGGCAAAGACTCCGGAAACAATCACGGCTCAATCTCCCGAGGCAGGCACGCCGGACGCGGCGGCCCGTCCGCGATGTAAGTCCTGCAGCGCAGCAACTTCTGTTCCCTGCTCGAGCAGCGCACGAATTCCGCGGGCCGCGGCGTGCGCGGCAGCGAGCGTGGTGATGCACGGAATATTGTAGCGAATGGCCGCGCGGCGGATGGATTTTTCGTCGTAGAACGATTCCCGGCCAAGGGGAGTATTGATCACCAGATCGATCTTGCCTGTCTTCACTAGGTCCACAATATTCGGGCGGCCTTCATTCACTTTGAATACTGATTCGGCTTCGATGCCGGCGGATTCTAGCGCAGCGGCGGTGCCACGCGTGGCCATCAGACGAAAGCCCAGTGACGAAAGTTCTTTTCCAAGCGTTCCAAGCTGCTTTTTGTCGCGATCGTTTACGCTGAGAAAGACCGTACCTTTGCGCGGTAAGCGCTGCCCCGCAGCGAGCTGAGCCTTCGCAAACGCTTGCCCGTACGATGTCGAGATCCCCATGACTTCTCCGGTCGAGCGCATCTCGGGGCCAAGAATGGTATCTACGCCGCGGAATTTATTGAACGGAAACACCGGCGACTTCACGGAATAGAACTCGTGCACGGCAATTTCTGCAACCCCGTTGTGCCGCACAATCGGAAGATTCATATTTGCTAGTTTCTTTCCGGTCATCAAACGCGCCGCAACTTTCGCCAGCGGCACTCCCGTCGCTTTGCTCACGAACGGAACCGTGCGCGAGGCGCGCGGATTCACTTCCAGCACGTACACTGTGTCACGCTGAATCGCATACTGCACGTTCATCAAGCCGACGACTTTTAGGGCCAGCGCGAGACGTTTCGTGTATTCGCGGATGTGTTCGAGGATCGCTGGCGACAAGCTCACGGGCGGCAGCACGCAGGAAGAATCACCGGAATGCACGCCGGCTTCTTCGATATGTTCCATAATTCCGCCGAGAACGACGTCCGTACCATCGGCCAAGGCATCCACATCAATCTCTGTGGCTTCTTCCAAAAACTGATCGATCAGCACGGGCCGCGCAGGCCCCATCAGCGCCGCTTGCGCGACGTAATCCTGAACGGTGTTCACGTCGTACGCGATCACCATGGCGCGGCCGCCGAGCACGTAGCTTGGGCGCACCAGCACGGGAAGTCCAATCTCCCCTGCAACGCGGGCCGCTTCCTCAGGCACCAGCGCAGTGGCGTTGCGCGGCTGCGGAATTTTCAGCTCGTCAAGCAATCGCCCAAATCGGCGGCGATCCTCAGCAAGATCGATGGATTCCGGCGCCGTGCCGATAATCGGTACACCGTTGCGCTTCAGTTCCAGCGCAAGGTTCAGGGGCGTTTGCCCGCCGAATTGAACGATCACTCCCTGCGGTTTCTCGCGTTCAACTATGGCAAGCACATCTTCCAGTGTGAGCGGCTCGAAATAGAGGCGATCGGACGTGTCGTAGTCCGTCGAGACCGTTTCCGGATTGCAATTCACCATGATGGTTTCGAAACCGTCTTCGCGCAGCGCGAATGAGGCATGGCAACAGCAATAATCGAATTCGATTCCCTGCCCGATGCGATTCGGCCCGCTGCCCAGAATCATGACCTTGGGCCGCGCCTGGGCGTCGGATTCGTCCTCGTCCTCGTACGTGGAATACAGGTACGGCGTGAAGGATTCGAATTCGGCGGCGCAGGTGTCGACACGCTTGAAGACGGGCGTCACACCGTAGCGCGCGCGCTGCAAACGCACGGAGGCGGACGTTGTTCTCCAGATTTGCGCCAACTGTTCATCGCTGGTTCCGTGGCGCTTCGCCTCACGCAACAGTTCCTTCGAAGCGGTCTCGACGGTCACTGCCGCTGCTCGCCGGTTCATGGCCGTCAATTCTTCAATCTGCTGGATGAACCAGGGATCGATCTTCGTGAGCTCGCAGATTTCTTGTGCCGGCAGCCCGTGGTCCATGGCGGTCAGCAGCCAGTGGATGCGATCCGGCCGGGGCGTGGCCAATTTTTCCCGCAGCAATGAATCCGGCGTTTCCGACGGGGCGCGCCAAGGAGTGCTTGGCTCCAGCGAGCGGATCCCCTTCTGCAGCGCTTCCTTAAAGGTGCGGCCAATGGCCATGACTTCGCCGACCGATTTCATCTGCGTTCCGAGAGTGCTGTCCGCGCCGGGAAATTTTTCAAATTGCCACTTGGGAATTTTCACGACCACATAGTCGATGGTCGGTTCGAAGCACGCCGGCGTTTTTTTCGTGATGTCATTGGGAATTTCGTCCAGCGACATTCCCACAGCCAGCCGCGCGGCGATTTTTGCGATGGGAAAGCCGGTGGCCTTGCTGGCCAGCGCCGAACTGCGCGACACGCGTGGATTCATTTCAATGACGACCATGCGGCCGTTTTCAGGATTCACGGCGAACTGCACGTTCGAACCGCCGGTTTCGACACCGACTTCGCGGATAATCGCAGCGGAAGCGTCGCGCATGCGCTGAAATTCTTTGTCCGTCAACGTCTGCGCGGGCGCGACGGTAATCGAGTCGCCGGTGTGCACGCCCATGGGGTCAAAATTTTCAATGGTGCAAATCACCACGAAGTTGTCGCGAAAATCGCGCATCACCTCGAGCTCGTATTCCTTCCAGCCAAGGACGGATTCTTCGACCAGCGCTTCGTGGACCGGGCTCATGTCCAAAGCGTGAGCGATAGCTTCGCCAAATTCTTCCTTGTTGTAGACGATGGAGCCGCCGGTGCCGCCGAGCGTGAACGACGGGCGAATCACCAGCGGAAATCCCAGCTGATCGCAAAGCCGCAAGGCGTCCTTCGCGTTGTTCACCAGGGCCGATGCAGGCACTTCCAACCCGATTTTGCGGCAGGCGTCCTTGAACCACAGGCGGTCTTCCGCAACTTTAATCGCGCGCAGAGACGCGCCAATCATTTCCACTTTGTATTTCTCGAGGACGCCGCTTTCGGAAAGTTCGACGGCCAGATTCAGCGCCGTTTGTCCGCCGACCGTCGGCAATAGGGCATCCGGTTTTTCCTTCGCGATAATTTCCTCGAGATATTCCTTTGTCAGCGGCTCGATGTAGGTTCTATGCGCGAGTTCCGGATCGGTCATGATGGTAGCGGGATTCGAATTGACCAGCACCACCTTATATCCCTCGGCGCACAGCGCCTTGCACGCCTGAGCACCGGAATAGTCGAATTCGCAAGCCTGGCCGATGACGATCGGCCCTGACCCGATAATCAGAATCTTCTTGATGTCTTTCCGCTTCGGCATATTCTCCCGTGAGACTTCTTCAGCGCCGCGAACTACCTGGCTGCACGAATTCCTTCATCAAATCAGTGAACTGCGTGAATAGGTAGTGCGAATCGTGCGGGCCGGGTGACGCTTCGGGGTGATATTGCACGCTGAAGAGCGGCAGCGACTTATGGCGCATGCCCTCGTTCGTGTGATCGTTCAAATTCACGTGCGTGATTTCGACTTTGCTGGAAGGCAGGGATTCTGGGTCGACGCAAAACCCGTGATTCTGGGCGGTGATTTCGACTTGTTCGGTAAGCAAATTCTTGACTGGATGGTTCGAGCCGTGATGGCCAAATTTCAGCTTGAATGTCTTTCCGCCCAACGCGAGACCGCACAACTGGTGCCCCAGACAAATGCCGAACACCGGCACACGACCCATCAGTTTCTGAATGTTTTCCACAGCGTAAGTAACCGGCTCCGGATCCCCCGGTCCGTTCGAAAGGAAAACGCCGTCCGGCTTCATCGCCAGAACGTCTTCGGCGGAAGTTTGCGCCGGGACGACGTAGACTTCGCAGTTGTGGTCCACGAGTAGCCGCAAAATGTTCTGCTTAATTCCATAGTCGTAGGCCACTACGCGGTGTTTCCGCGTCTCGGTTTCGGCGTCCGATTCGCCCATTTGCTCCGACCAAGGCGAGATGGCGACCTCGACGGAACCTTTATCCCACCCGTACGGCTTCGCGCAAGTGACGCGGCCGGCGAGCTCCTGCCCTGCCATGCTCGGCAATTGTTTGGCTTCGAAAACCAATTGGTCAGCGGGCGTCCCGTCGGTGGCAACAAGGCCGCGCAACGCACCAACATTGCGAATGTGGCGCACGAGCGCGCGAGTATCAATGTCCCAGATGACAGGAATCTTGTGACGGTTCAAATACAACTGCGCCGTCTCTGCAGATCTCCAGTTGGAAGAGACCTGCGAAAATTCGCGCACGATGAGCGATTCGATATAGGGACGTGAGGATTCCTCATCTTCGAGGTTGGCGCCGACATTTCCGATGTGCGGGTAAGTCAAACAGACGATCTGCCCGGCATAGCTCGGGTCTGTGAAAACTTCCTGATAACCGGTGAGGCTGGTATTGAAAACGACTTCGCCGCCGCGGCGCGTAATCGCGCCCGCCGCGCGGCCGTTAAAGACGCGCCCGTCTTCCAGCGCGAGCGTCGCGGGTCGGTGCTGAACTTCGGTCAGTGGGGCCTCCCCTATTTGTCATCAAGATGTGCCATTCACTTCGTGTCAGCGTCCGTCGTCGCGAGCGAGCCGAAATGATCGACGGGCCAATACGCAAATACGGCGCGCCCGTAAATGAACCGGCTCTCGACCGGGCCAAAAACCCGAGAATCGTTGGAGCTAATGCGGTGATCTCCCATGACGAAGTAACTGTCCTTCGGTACGCGCACCAGAGCAAAATCACTCAGGTCTTCATACTGCGCCGGAACATAGGGCTCGGGAATATTCTTGCCGTCAACGTACAGGGCGCCCTGGCGGATTTCCACTGTTTCGCCCGGCAACCCGACTACGCGCTTGATAAAGGACTTCGAGCGATCAAGCGGATACCAGAACACGACCACATCGCCGCGCTCAATGGGCTCGAAACGGTAAACAAATTTGTTGATGAAAATGCGTTCCTGGTCGGAGAGCAACGGGGCCATGCTGGTGCCTTCGACTTTTACCGGCTGGTACAGGAAAACGATGATCACCAGCGCAAGGCCGATGGCAATCAGGAGGTCTCGCGTCCAGACGCGAATCTCGTTGCGCAGGGAATGCGGAGGCACAGGCCGTCCTGCGGCGCCTGCTTCTGAGCGGTCATTTCTCACGCCGGCAGTCAATTGGTTAGCAGTCGCAAGAGAGGACGCTGCCGGAGCTGGGCTCTCCGGTGATGTCGAGGTCGCGGGCTGTTTCTCGTCCGGTCTTTCCATTTGGGGGCGCCTTGTATTTATAGCATGGCCATCGCGACCCGCGCCAGATGCGATTTACCGCTCGTGTCGGAGGGGGAAGCCCGCCGTGCTTGTGTGCTTTATATTGAGATTCGCTCCAGCCCCCGACTCGTTGCTCTGCGATATCGAGTACTGAACGAACCGCGAAAGGATTTGGGAGGCGGGCCCAGCCTCCGTTTAGTCGTCTCCTAGCACAAAGTTCAAGGAGGCCAGCGCGGTGACGACGGTGGTTTCCGTACGCAGAATCCTGCGACCGAGAGAGGCTTCGGTAAATCCTGACTTGAACGCAGCGCCGAATTCTTCATCTGTCCAGCCGCCTTCTGGACCGATTGCCAGGATTGCGCTTGTCGCCCGTTGACCTTGGAGAATTCTCCGCAATGGCGTCGCACTTGCCCTCTCGGAAAGCATCACGCGCAAACCTTCCTTATGGGAAGCGAAAGCGATTTCCGGCTTTGCGAGACCGTCCAGCACCGGCATGCCGAGGCGCCGGGATTGCTGCGATGCCTCCAGCAGAATCTTCCTCCATCGCTCCGCCCGTTTTGCGGCTGCGGCCAGCAACGCCTTCTCGCTGCGTTCCGCGGCCAGGGGTATGATCGTGCTTACTCCCAGCTCGGTGGCCTTTTCGAGCGCCCATTCGAACGCGTCAAACTTCACCACAGCCAGCAGCATCGTAACGCTCAAGCTGGGTGGGCCGGCGGGCAGCTCCTCAAGCAACGCAAATTGCACACGATCGCGGGTAACACTTTCGATCTGCCCGAGCCATACTTTTTCGCCGTCGCTCAACTCATAGAGTTGGCCGGGTTGAGCACGCAACACGCGGCCCAGATGATGCGCCGCGTCGCCTTCCACAACGGCGGCCTGCTCAGCAAATTGCTCCACGAAAAATCGTCTTCGCACGCGGAGATTCTATCTTAGGTAAAGGCATGCCTGCTCGTAGAGAACAGAAAAAGATAACGTGGAGACGCAGAGCGCACCGAGAATTCGCGGAAAAGAAAACCCGTGCGCCAGGATATCTAGCCGAAGATGTCTTTCACTTTGTCGAAGATCGAGGAGTTGCGGTCGGCGGGCTTATTTTCAACTTTCAGCGTGGCGCCGAGCTGCTCGATCAATTTGCGCTGATCGCGCGTGAGCTTTGTCGGCGTCAGCACACGCACGTGATAATACAAATCGCCTTTGCCGCCGCCGCGCGGATCGGCTAGTCCCCGGCCCTTGACGCGAAACACAGCGCCGCTCTGCGTGCCTTCTGGTATTTTCAGCTTCTCTTCCCCGTTCAGTCCCGGCACTTGTAATTCTGTTCCGAGAGTTGCTTGCGCGATGCTCAGGGGAATCGTGCAATACAAGTCCGCACCGCGGCGTTCGAAAAACGCATGCTCTTTGACCTCAAGCACCACGTACAAATCGCCAGCGGGGCCGCCGTTGGGACCTGGTTCGCCTTCGCCGGCGACGCGCAGGCGCGTTCCGGTGTCCACGCCCGGCGGAATGCGAAGCTCGATGGTATTCTCGCGCTCAAGGCGGCCCTGACCGCGGCACTCCGGGCAACGCTCCTTCACAATCTGTCCCGCGCCCTGGCACGCCGGGCACGTGCGCGTGATGGTGAAGAATCCCTGTTGATAGGCCACCTGCCCCCGGCCACCGCATGTTTGGCAGGCTTGAACGCCGGTCCCCTTTTTCGCGCCCGTGCCATTGCAAGCCTCGCAGTATTCCTGGCGCGGCAGCTTGATCTTGGTAGTCACTCCGGCGGAGGCTTCCTCGAAAGTGAGCGACATGTCGTAGCGTAGATCGGCGCCGCGCTGTGCTCGGCTGCGTCCGCGACGGCCGCCGCCGCCTCCAAACAAATCCTCGAAACCAAAAAAATCTCCGAAAATGTCGTGGAAATCCTGGAAGACCGTACTGTCGAAACCCTGACTAGCGCCTGCGCTAGAGAGGCCCGCGTGACCGTAGGTATCGTAAATCTGCCGCTTCTGACCGTCGCTCAACACGCTGTAGGCTTCAGTGCATTCGCGGAACTTGACTTCCGCCTCGGCTTTGTTTTCCGGATTGCGGTCAGGATGCCACTTCAGCGCCGCCTTGCGGTAGGCAGATTTGATTTCATCCACCGCGGCTGTTCGCGTAACGCCCAAAACTTCGTAGTAATCCCTTTGATTCCCCTTGGCCATAGAAACTTTCAATCTCCTTTAGTTGGCTGCTTCTTTCGATGCGGGATTGGGGTGCACCGCTACACGCACCATCGCGGGACGCAGCACGCGTCCATGAAATACATATCCCGGCTGGAAAACCTGCAGGATTGTGCCGTCCTTGTGGTCTGATGTTTCAGCGCGATCCACTGCCTGGTGCAGGTGCGGATCAAATGGCTTTCCGAGAGGATCGATCCGCTCGACTCCAAGCTTCGTCACAGCGTCCAACAGTTGCTTGTAGATGAGCTCAAACCCTTTGCGGTAATTGTCGTATTCGGCCTCGCGGTGCGCCGCGAGAGCGTGCTCAAATCCGTCAATGATCGGAATGAGCCCTTCGATCACGCGGGCCGTGGCGCGACGGGAATCTTCAAAACGCTCCTTCTCGATCCGCTTGCGGTAATTGTCAAAGTCGGCCTGTCGCCGAAGCAGCGTCTGCCGCAATTCTTCCAGGTCTGCTGTCAACTTAGCCATTTCCCCGTCGGCCTTTGCCGTATCGGCAGCGAAGGACTGCGCTTCTGTAGATTGTTCGGTGCCCGCGTCGCCCTCTTCCTTGTTGACATTAAGATTGATGTTCACTTCCTTTTTGCTCACTTTCTTATTTCTCCTGTGCCAGAAATTTCTCAAGTCTTGCTCAGTGCTTCGCTGAAGAGCTGCGCCACGTACGCAACGGCGGTCATGGCGCGCTCGTAATGCATGCGCGTCGGCCCCAGCACGCCCAGCGAACCCTGGACCAAGTCGTTCCTGGTATACGCGGCGCTGATCAGAGCCAGGTTCTCGCCTGCTTCGGAAATCTCTTTCACGCCGATTTGCACGTGTACCGGTTCGGGCGTCTCAATGCAGGCGTTCAGCACGGTCACGAGCCGGTGCTTCTCCTCGATGGCCGCCAGCAAATCGCGCAACTGCGCCTGGTCGACAAATTCCGCTGCGCCAATGATCTGTGCGGTGCCTTCGACGTGCACGTGCAACGCGGATTCGTCTCCCAACACGGCTGGGTCGCACAACGTCAGAGCGCTTTGCGCCATGCCTTCGTAACGCTCGCGCTCGGTCGCCAGTTTCTGCAAAAGGTCAGTGCGAATGGCCTCCAGGGTCCATCCGGAATAGTGACGATTCAAGAAGTCCGCAGTTGCGTCGAGTTCCGCCTGAGTGAACAACCGGTTGGGACGCAGGATCTTGTCCCGCGTATTCCCGCCGGGCGAAATGAGCACCACGACTACGCGGCTGTCGGGAAGGAGCCACATCCGCGCGTGCTCCAGAACGGTTTTGCCCAAGGGAGGCGACACAATGATGCCAAGGCCGTTGGACACTTCCGCTAGCACGTGGCCGGCTCGTTCGGTAATTTCCGCTGCGCTGGTGGCGCCGCCCATCTCGCGCTGGATCCATTCACGATCCACCGCGGTGATGGTGGCCTGCGAAGCAATCTCTTGTGCAAAAAACCGGTATGCCGCCGCCGTCGGCACTCTCCCCGCTGATGTATGGGGTTGATAAAGAAAGCCCCCGTCCTCCAGGTCTGCCATCACGTTACGAATTGTGGCGGTGCTTAGCGATTCCTCAAAGCCTTTGGAAACCGCGCGCGACGACACGGGTTCGCCTGTTTCGATGTACACGCGCACGATGTCCGCCAGAATCTGGCGGTTGCGCCGTTCTTGGAGGGCTGAATTCCTCATAGCAGCACTCTACTCCTAGTGCTAAAGAGCGCCACTTATATTGTAGAAAGCGTGTCAAGCGGGGTCAACGTGGGACACCTGTCCCTCAAAGGCAACTTCTTCAACCTCGCAGCACGGCGGACTAGAACTAATTGTTGTCGATTTGGGCGCGTTGGAGCTTGTCCGAATAATCGATGTACACCGTCTTCCACTCGGTGAAGAAATCGATCGCAGCGATAGCTGCTTCGCGGTGCCCGTTGCCGGTTTGCTTGGTGCCGCCGAAGGGCAAGTGAGTCTCCGCCCCGATCGTCGGCGCGTTTACGTAGACAATGCCGGTGTGGAGATCGCGCGTGGCCTGGAAAGCGCGGTTCACGTTGCGCGTATAGATGGAAGCCGACAACCCGTAGGCCACGCCATTTGCCACGTCAATGGCATTTTCCAAATTGTGGATGGGAATCACGGACACGACTGGCCCGAAAATCTCTTCTTGCGCGATGCGCATGTCCGGCCTGCAGTCGCCGAACACCGTCGGCTCGTGGAACCAGCCCTTCGCGTACACGCCGCCGTCCAGACGATTTCCGCCGGTCAGCAGTTTCCCGCCTTCGTTCTTCCCAATCTCCACATAAGACATCACCGTTTTCAATTGCGCCTCGTTGATGCACGGCCCCATTCCCGTGGAAGGATCCAGCCCGTCGCCCACCTTGAGAGACTTCACGCGCTCTACAAACCGCGAGACGAACTCGTTGTAAACGCTCTTGTGCACCGCGACGCGGCTTGCCGCCGTGCACCGCTGACCCGTGGTGCCAAACCCTCCCCAGACCGCGCCGTCCACCGCCAGGTCCAGATTGGCATCGTCCATCACGATGATGATGTTCTTTCCGCCCATTTCCAGACTGCAATGCTTGAAATCAGGAGCGCACGTTTTCGATATGGTGCGCCCCACTTCGGTCGATCCCGTAAAACTGACTACCGGCACGTCGCGGTGGCCCGTCAGCGCGGCACCCACAGTGGAACCGCTGCCACCCACGAGGTTAAGCACACCGCGAGGCACGCCTGCTTCCGTGAGCACTTGCACCAGGTTGTAAACCGACAGCGGCGTATCCTGGGCGGGCTTAATCACCACCGTATTTCCGCTGATCAAAGCGGGCATGATCTTCCAGGAGGGAATCGCCATCGGAAAATTCCACGGGGTAATCATGGCGGACACGCCAACGGACTGCCGCACACTCATGGCAAACTTGTTGGGTAGTTCCGAAGGCGTGGTCTGGCCAAACAGCCGCCGCCCCTCGCCGGCCATGTAATACGTCATGTCGATGGCTTCCTGGACGTCACCGCGGGCTTCCGCCAGGACCTTGCCCATCTCCCGCGTCATGTCTTTTGAAAACTCTTCTTTGCGCAGCACGAGAAGTTCTGCGGCACGAAACAGTATCTCCGCGCGCTTGGGCGCAGGCATCAGCCGCCAGGATTTGTACGCTTCCTTCGCGGCATCCACCGCCGCATCTGCGTCCTCAGCGGTGGAAGACGCAAACATGCCAATCAATTCATCGGTGTTGGCAGGATTGCGGTTCTCGTACGCTTTCCCGCTTCGCGATTCCACCCACTCGCCATTGATAAAATTCCTGAAAATCCGGGGCGCAACTGCCGTAGCCATACTTCCTCCTCGATGCCTGACACCTGTCGATTTGTTTTCGCCGTTAGCCTTTCGGGTGTGAATGCGAACCACAACCGCGTGGAAGCTAAATTCTACAGTTGCTCCCAAGCAGCGTCAAACCTCGCTTTGCAGTTGAGCTTCCGCCCTCATTAGCCCGAAGGAGGCGTGTGCTCAAAAGGCTGCTTCGAAAACTTGCCCTTGTTGGCCTCGATCACGAGAACGATCGGTTCCCCCTCGTCACGATAGGGCCAGGGCTTGCCAATATACTTTTGTGAGAATGCGTCGTAATACTTGAGTTCTGGGTCAGGCCGTCGCTCGGCAACGCGCCCGCGTATCTGCGCCTCCGTATAAGGGTCGTGAAAGTCCACGACAGAAAGCGACACGCGGGGATCACGCAGCGTGTTCTTGCCTTTCAGAGAGCTCCCCTCTGTAATGACCAGAATGAAATCGCCCTCCCGCCCCAGCCAGACCGGCGCGCTATGGGGCCAGCCGTCGGGCATTAGCGTCGCCAAGTGGCCAAAGTTAGGCCGATCCACGAGGTTCTTCACCTCTTTCGACAGCTCGATTCCCATGACCAATCCTCCTTGAAGGCACAGCAATGCCCCGAGCGTATTCGACACTGCGGCCTCACCGCACGTCTGTTGGCGCCGTCACTTTATTTACAGCCACCGTGCCGCCCTTCATCACCCATCTCACTTTGCTCACGACGACATCGATATCCGTCAGCGGATCTCCTTCCACCGCCGCCAAATCGGCGTAATACCCCGGCGCAACGGCTCCTAGCTCCTTTCCCCTGCCCAACAACTCCGCTGCATTCGTCGTTGCCGTTCGCAACGCCTGCTCCGGCGTCATTCCTGCTTTCACAAACCAGCCCAGTTCGCGAGTGTTCTGCCCAAACATGGTGTAAATGGCATCTGAACCCATCGCAAACTTCACGTCGGCCTTGAACGCCTTGCGCGCCGTCTCCAGATTCCTAGGAATGAACGCCTGCAGTTTTTCTTTGTATCCCGGCGCATAACCGATTTTGTCGCCGTTGTCGATGTAATAGCGGTTGTGATCAATCGTCGGAACATAGAACGTTCCGCGCTTCGCCATCTCCTGAATCGTGGCATCTTCCATGTCCGTCGCATGTTCCAGGGAGTCGGTCCCTGCGCGTACGGCGTCGCGTGCCCCGTCCGGGCCGTACGAATGAATGGCAATCTTCTTCCCAAACTTGTGCGCGGCGTCCACAGCCGCTTTGATCTCTTCATAGTTGTAGGTCTGAAAGCCGGTCAGGTCATCGTCCGTGCCCGTCGAAGCGTACATTTTGATTACGTCTGCTCCGGCGGCAACCTGTTGCCGAACCACTTTCAGAACTTCCGGCACGCCGTCGGCGATACCGCCAGCGGGGAGATTTATCCCCGGCTTGTACGGCGTATTCGTGATGTAAAGTCCGTATCCGCACACAAACATGCGGGGACCAATCATTTCTCCATGATTGATCAAGTCGCGCATCGCAATGTCCATGTATTGATCCGCGCCGAGATCACGCACGGTTGTTACGCCCGCCTCTAGCGTGCGCATTGCACCCTTGCGAGCGAGAAACACTTCCACCGCGGGAGCATTGCTCGTCAGCTGCTTCAGCATCGGTTCGCCCGGAGTTTCGTCCGTATAAATCGTCATGTGCGTGTGCACATCGATCAGCCCGGGCAACCCCGTGAATTTCGACAGATCAATCGTCTCGGCGCCTGCCGGAATCGCCGAAGCATCGGTCGTGACATCACGAATACGGTCACCCTCCACAATCACAATGGCATTCGCCCAAAGCTTTCCCTTGCCATCCCAGAGCTTTCCAAAGCGCACGGCCTTGATGACCTTGACCGTCTTGGCGTTCGTCCTCTCTTGCGCGTAAATTCCAGCCACACCTGCAGCACCGAGAACCGCCGCCAGCAGAATCCTCATAGGCGCCATGGCATACCCACCCCTTCATCGCACACCTACACCTTGAACGATGCCTGTTTTCTAATTCAGTTGTCGATGGAATGCAATCGCGAAGAACTGGTTACTGCTGACGGCGGAGCGGCTGAGTGGGTGTTGTGTTTTGCAAGGAGGAAGCGCTCACAGGAGGCATGGGCGGAGCAACGCCCGCGGTCTGGGAGCCAAGACCCAATTGCTGAAGCGTTTTCGCATCAAGCTTGCCGGTCGGATTCAGCCCATGTGCTTCCTGGAATTTTCTGGTCGCTTCAATCGTCGTAGCGTCCCATTTTCCGTTTGGCTTCCCTGTGAACGAACCGTCCTTCGCGAGCGCCTGCTGGATCTCGGAAATGCGGTCAGGAGTAGGAACCTTTTGTCCCCGCTCCCGCCGGCTCGATCTCCTGGACCTTTTCCCGCGCGAAGTGCTCCCTGCCTTGGAGGAAGCAGCCTTCTTTGGCGTTGCCGCCTGTGCCGGGGTCAAACTCGCGAACATACACGGCCCCGCCGCCAGTAGCAGAGTCAGGGCCAGGTTGGTCGCTTTTAGGAATCGCATGATGTAAGTGTGTTTAGTTTTGCTCGGTCTCTACTGCCGCAACTATTGCTGCGCGTCAGCCGGTACTTTGCCCGACAAATAGAGTGTCAGCACTCGGTCGCTGTCCTGCCGGCGAAGAACCTTGAAGACAACATCTTCGCCATGCTTTAGCTTCGACACGGCCTTGCGGTAATCGGCAACCGAAGTCACCGCTTCGCCGTTAATCGTCGAAATTACGTCACCGCGGCCGAAGCCTAGGTCATCGGCAAAAGATGCCGGCTCGACTTCCGTCACCAGCGCGCCCTTTTGCGCCTCCATGCCGACGCGACGGCTGCGCTCGGGCGTCAACTCTTCCACATGCAGGCCAAACTCCGGCGGCGCTGTTTCGCCGGGCTGGTCACCCAGCCGGCCGGCGGTATTCGGGAACACTCGCGTGCGGTCTCCCACCTCAGCAGTCGCTTCCTTCTGCGCGCGGTCGCGAATATAGGTTAGTTTCACCTTGCTGCCGATAGGCGCTTGCGCAATCGGATTCACCAGGTCATTTCCAGTCTTCACCGGCTTACCGTTCACGCTGGTGATCACGTCGCCGCCCTTCAATCCGGCCTTCTCCGCAGGACTGCCCGGCTCGACGCCTTCGATCACCACGCCGTAAGGAGCGCCCAGCGATTTCAGCGTGATTGCGTTGGTGCTCAACTCTTCCTGGAAGCTGACGCCGATGGACCCGCGCGTCACCCGGCCCTGCTTGATGATCTGGTCGTAAACGTTGATGGCCGTGGTCGACGGCAACGCAAAGCCGACGCCTTCATAACCGCGGCCGCCGGTGATGATTGCCGTATTGATCCCGATGACTTCGCCGGCCAAATCGACCAACGGCCCGCCGGAATTTCCCGGGTTGATGGCCGCATCCGTCTGCAAAAATCTCTGGAACTGATGTCCGATCCCGCCGCGATCCTTGGCGCTGATAATGCCCGCGGTGACAGTCGCCTGCAGCCCGAAGGGGCTGCCAATCGCCAGGACCCAGTCGCCCACCTGTACTCCGTCCGAATTCCCAAGTTTCGCGATGGGCAATTCCTTGCTCGCGTCAATCTTGATTACCGCCAGGTCCGTGTCCTCGTCCACGCCGACGACTTTGGCCGTGTAACGGGTGGTTTCTCCGTTCAATTGCACCTGAATCTTCGTGGCTTGTTCGACGACGTGGTTGTTCGTCAGGATGTACCCGCGCTTGTCCACGATCACGCCGGAACCGAGGCTGCGCTCCGCTTGCGGAGGTCCATCCTGCCGTCCGTCAAAAAAACGGTCGAAGAAATCCTGCATCGGATCATCCTGATCGTACGGCTGGGTGCGGCGCTTCTTGGACTGCTTGCGTTCGAGCACTTGGGTCGTGGCGATGTTTACAACCGCGGGTTCCACGCGATTCACGATCCCGGCGAACGAATTGGAAGCAGGAATCGGGTCCGGCACGGTAAGCGCCGTCGCCGTGGTTCCTGAAAATCCGAAACCTTTTGTCGCCGACACCCGGCCGGAAACAACCGAGCCAATCAGAATCCCGACTACGAGCGTGAACGCGACAAATATCGCGGCGAGTACTTTCCGGCGCCGCGCCCAATCCATGAGTTCCTTCACTTGCTCTCCCATGTCTACAACCCCTTTATATTGGCCCCCGAGGCCCTATTTCGCCAGCGGCCGAACTCGCCCTGCTGCCAAAGTATAACACTGTCAATTCCAGTGGGTTGCAGCCGAATTGCGATGCGCTGGAGCAATCACTGTCCGATAGGCCGGGGCACCTTGCGATTTTTGTTCTCCATGGTATTGGACGCAGGAACCCATAAATTTGTTGTCAACGAAGGCTAAGTTTTTTCCTTAGCCCCGTAACCGCTTGCGGGCGAAGGGCTAAGTCTTGGCCTGGAAGCTACTTAAGTCAGAAACTTTTGTTAACACTTGCCCACCCCATGCGTCTTGCACATGGACTTGGCATTGGCTCACGATGGCGTAAACGTGGGATACAGCATTGACTTTCGGACCTCAAGCATGGAACGTCAGGCTGTGATTGCCTTGCCTGCCGCCGAATCACGCGAGGATCACTCGCTCGTCAGCGCCGCTCGCGATGGCGATCGTGCCGCGTTCGGATGTCTCTACGATCGCTACGCGCGCATGGTCCACGGCATCCTGCTGGCTCGCGTTCCGCCGCGCGAAGTGGATGACCTTGTCCAGGAAGTTTTCTTACTGGCCTTGCGTCAGCTCCATGGATTGCGTGACGTTTCTCGCTTCGGAGCCTGGCTGGGGACCATCACGCGGAATCGCGCGAATGATTACTTCCGCAAAGCGATTCCAGATGCCAAGGTCACCGAGCCTGTCGACGGGAATCACGTCGAGAGTCGCACGACTAACAACGCAGTCGATCAGGAAGCCGCGATGATTTTAAGCGTGGTTCGCGGGCTGCCGGAGCCATATCGCGAGCCGCTCATCCTTCGGCTGGTCGAGGGAATGACTGGGCCGGAAATCGCGGCACGCACAGGACTGACGCACGGTTCGGTTCGCGTGAATCTCCATCGAGGCATGCAACTGCTGCGCGAGAAATTGGCTGAGACTGCCAGGGGCGCATCATGGGCCTAAGGAATAGTTTATGAAAGACGATTATTTGTGGGACGGCTCCGGCGAACCTGACCCGGAAGTCCAAAAACTCGAGGAGGCCCTGAGGCGGTATCGCCACAATCAACCTGCGCCTAAGTTTGATGAGACCGCTCAGGCTCATAAAGTGAAACGGCCCGAGAACTTTTTCAATTGGAGATGGGAATACCAGCTTAGCGCTGTCGCAGCTTCCCTTCTGCTTGCCGTGACGGTGTCTCTTTTCATGCGGCAAAGATCACGTGGAAATCCCGGACCGTCATGGGATGTTGTCCGTCTGGAAGGCGCACCGCGTGTTGGCTGGCATTCCTTGGGTGAAAAGTCGGGACCGGGAAAGCTGGGTATTGGCCAAACGCTTGTGACGGACAGCACTTCACGCGCCAGCATTACGCTTGATGAGACGGGCCGTGTGGAAGTGGACCCCGGTTCGCGCCTCCGCTTGGTCACAAACGGGCCGGGCCGCAAGAGGCTCTCTCTCGAACGTGGAACTATTCACGCCGTTATCTGGGCGCCTCCCGGTCAATTTGTCGTGGATACGCCTTCCGCCGTCGCCGTGGACCTCGGCTGCATCTACACTCTGCACGTGGACGATTCCGGCGCGGGACTTCTGCGCACCACCATGGGCTGGGTTGGCTTCAAGCTGAACGGCCACGAGTCTTTCATCCCTGCCGGCGCCATTTGTCAGACGCGTCCGAAGATCGGGCCGGGCACACCGTACTTTGAAGGTGCCTCTGAATCATTTCGCAGCGCGTTATCTCGATTCGACTTTGAATCGCACACACCCGCAGAGCGCAACGCCTTGCTCGGCACCCTGCTCGTTGATGCACGCAAGGACGACGCTCTGACGCTCTGGCACTTGCTCGCGCGCGTCAGCGATGCAGATCGGCCCGGCGTCTACGACCGCCTTGCTTCGCTGGCTCCGCCTCCCGCAGGCGTAACCCGCGAAGGCATACTCCGCCTCGACCGCCCGATGCTCGACGCTTGGTGGGACTCTCTCGGCTTTGGTGACGTCTATCTCTGGCGCACCTACGAGCGCGACTGGTCCAAGACCTCGCATGATGCAAAATGATGGTTCGTCTCCCGCCCCTTAAGTTTTGCGCGTGGGCCCGATTCATGCCTGGCCTTGCTCACAACGAACCGCGTCCCGCTCAAGAGAATTGCAACCCTGCCTCGCGCAGCGTATGTTTCTGAGGAGCGAGGAGAGCTACCATGCGGATTCCGAGAGTGCGGTCCATTCGATTTCTACTGGCAATCACCTTCTTGGCCCCGTGCGCCTCAATCTCCGCCAATAATTCGCCGGAAGTCCCCGTCGTGGATGGCGGGATCGGTCCTTGCCGGGCAGATTTCACTGTGAAGGACGAAGCAGGCAAGCCCATTTATAACGCCAAGATCAAAGTCACTCTCCGGTACGGAATATTCAACAAGCGCAAGATGGATTTGGAAATCGGCACAAACAGCGACGGCAAGGCCCGCATCACCGGCTTGCCCGACTCGCCAAAGAAGCCTCTGGAGTTTCAGATTAAGAGTGGCACCGTCACGAAGTCCGTTGAGGACGATCCTTCAACCAATTGCACGGCCGTCTACGAAGTCACGCTGTCCGTCCACTAGTCGTTGGAGACAAGTTTGCACGTTGCGAACTGCATTCCTGCCTCGGTTAACATCCTTCCAGGATCTAGCGTCTTGTCTCCTGAAGTTCGAAACGATTCGAAAGGAGACTTGAACATCCATGAAGCGTTCACTGATTCATTCACTACGTTTGTTCATCGCGGTGGCGGCAGCATCTCTGTCACTCGCTTGCGTCGCTCAGGCCGGCCCGCCGCTCATTTGCCACACCATCGAAATTGGGCAGGCCAAATCGTTGCCGTGGATCAGCCACAACTGGAATCTCAGCGGCGGCGAGACTTACGATACCAAGAATCTCGTCCGCGACACGTTGGACATTCTCGCGCCGGACACTCCCGTCCTCGTACGCATGGAAACGCTGCGCCGCGCCACGCTCTACGCTCGCAAAGATCCCGTCGTGGCGAAAGAACTCCTCGCGCGTCTCCATGCCCGAGCAACCTCCGCCGAATCTTCCGGCCGCCCCGACGGGCTCGCCTGGTTTGATGTAGGCTATCTGGCGGAAACCTTCAAACAGTGGATCGGCCAGAATCTGCCGCATATGACCGACGGCATGCGTATGGATGCCAATCCAGCCGCAGGTGTCGATGGCTACGCGCTTGTAAAAAAAGCGCTGGCCTTACGCGGCGCCGCTCTCCACGGCGACGACCCACAGATGGAATTTGCCGCCGCGCTCATTACGCTCTCCGGCCCCACAGCCGAACACCACGAGCACGCACAGAAAGCCGTAGGCGGCGCCAAGACCGATTCCCTCTTGGCACAAAACCTGGCCACACGTTTCGCGGGCCCAAAAACCGAAACCATGTCTCAACTGCTGGCCAAGAACTAGCTTACTGAATCGCTTCATTAATGAAACGTTCCGGCCGTCGAGGGAAGGGGCGCAGCATCGCCGCGCCCCTTCCCTCCAGAAATCCGCAATCTAGTTGACGCTGCGAACGAGATTTGCCACCCCGAACTCGAGCTTGACTTCTCCCAACCCCTCCGCTATAAACAATATAGCTGCGGTTGCGGCGAGCCGACTGCTTTGCAGTCGCACAGACACGTGGCGATTTAGGGCAACTTGCTCCACGTAAAAAACTGCTAAAGAGCTTTTCGAGTTTCTTAGAAGATTTTCTGAGACCCTCCGAGCACTTTGGCGCGGAGGGTTTTTCGTTTCTCCCCTCCCTGCTGCCCTAATGGAATTCTATGTGCCCGCTTCCCGGCTATTCGGTGCGTGCCGCCTCCGGTGGCCTTCACTGAGTACGGATTTCTGATCGCTTGTATAAAGGAACTTGCTTTATGACCACTAACGGGCTTTACGAACTGCGATGTCGAGAATGCGGCAAGACCTGGGGCAACGTTCCCCGCTCGTTCTGCGAAGACTGCTTCTCCCCTCTCGAAGTCGCCTACGATTACGACTCACTGAAGAAAATTGCCCGCCGCGAAAATCTCGCCGGGCGCGACTTCAACATGTGGCGCTACTCCGAACTACTCCCGCTTCCCGAAGACTTCGTCGGTCCAACCGCCGTTGGCGGTACGCCGCTGGTCCCCTCCCGCAAGCTTGCGGCAAAATGGGGCTTGAAGAATCTCTATTTCAAGAATGATGCCGTTTGCTTCCCTTCTCTCTCCTTCAAGGACCGCGTCGTGGCCACAGCTCTCTCGGCTGCGCGCCGTTTTCATTTCACGACTGTCGGTTGCTCTTCCACCGGCAATCTCGCCAATGCCGTTGCCGCGCAAGCCGCCCAGCAAGGCTTCGACGCCTGCGTCTTCATCCCCGCCGACCTTGAACCCGCGAAGGTCCTCAACACCGCGGTCTACGGCGCCCGCATCGTGCGCATCAATGGCAACTACGATCACGTGAACCGCCTCTGCGCGCAAATCGCGGACCGCTTCCAGTGGGGCCTCGTCAACGTTAATTTGCGCCCCTATTATTCCGAGGGCTCGAAAACGCATGGCTACGAGATTGCCGAACAGCTCGGCTGGACACTGCCCGACAACGTTGTCGTGCCAATGGCCGGTGGCTCGTTGATTACCAAAATCGCGAAGGCATTCCGCGAATTGGTTACCCTGGGCTGGGTCGAAGCCAAGCCCGTAAAATTCTTCGGCGCACAAGCGACCGGCTGCTCACCGATTTCCGATGGTGTGAAGCGCAATCTCTCGCGTTTTGAGCCGCAGAAGCCCAACACCATCGCGCGCTCGCTCGCTATCGGCAATCCTGCCGACGGCCCCTTCGCGATCAAGCAGATTCGGGACTCCGGCGGATGGGCCGAAGACGTTTCCGACCCTGAGATCGTCGCCGCCATCAAACTGCTTGCCGAAACCGAAGGCATCTTTACAGAAACAGCCGGTGGCGTGACCGCGGGCGTCACGCAAAAACTCATCGCCCAAAATCGTATCAAGCCCGACGAAACGACCGTTGTCTGCATCACCGGTAACGGCCTTAAGACCACCGACGCCATCGCAGCCGAATTCCCCGCGACCGAAGCCATCGCACCCCGCCTAGAAGCCTTCGAGGCCTATCTCGACGCGCAACTCGGCGCCACTGCCGCAGGCGCTAAGGTTTAAACTGAAGCTAGATAAGGAGAATTACGAAATGCCCGTGACCATCGAAATCCCGACAGCGTTCCGTCGCTTCACCGACGGCGCCCCAAAGGTAGACTGTAGCGCGGCTACCATCGCCGACGCTCTCAACGAACTCACTTCCCGTTTCCCGGACCTCTCGCGTCACGTTCGCGACGATCAGGGCCAAATCCGCCAGTTCCTCAACGTGTATCTCAACGAAGAAGACATCCGCTTCCTCGGCGGCGAATCCTGCTCCCTCAAGGAAGGCGATCGCGTCCTCCTTGTCCCATCAATCGCCGGCGGCTGCTAGCAAACAGCGCCGCTTGAGCCTCCCTAGCCGCAACTTTTCTTGCTGCGCCGTGTTTCTAGGGATATGAGACCAAGACTTCTCATTTACGCTATCGCTTCCCTGGTGCTTCTAGCGTTTCACGCGCCGGTGCGAGCTGTCGTTTCCCTTATTTCGGACTGCCGCGAAATCTAGAATCATTTCTCTCTGAAATCCCGCTGCAGACTGTGGGATTATTGCGCTATCGGGCCGGTCCTCGCAGGGCGCTGGTTTCCGCGTGCGCTTAGCTGCCATATTTTGCTGCGCGAAAATTGTCTACAGTAAACTTAGCTGTTTGCTTTCGAGTTCGAGAAGCATCTTCTTTGTGGAGAGGCCGCCGCCAAAACCCGTCAGGCTGCCATCGCTGCCGATGACCCGGTGGCACGGAATGATGATCGGAATGGGATTGCTTCCGTTTGCCAAACCCACAGCGCGCACCGCCTTGGGATTGCCGATGCGCTCTGCGAGTTGCGCGTAGGAAATCGTTACTCCATACGGAATGCTGCGCAGTGTGTTCCAAACGCGAAGCTGAAACTCCGTTCCCTCCAGCGCCAACGGCAGATCGAATTCCTTCAGCTCGCCGTGGAAGTACGCCTGCAGTTGACCGATAACTGCGGCAAACGGCGCTCTGTCCTGCGTCCAGTCGGCATGTGGTGGCGCTGCATGTTTGCTGGTTTCAAAGCTGACCAGCCGCAAAGCATGCGAATCGCCTGCGAGGAGCAACGTCCCGACCGGACTCTCAAACGTTGTGTAACAAACCGCGCTCATTCTCTCTGCAGTTCGCATTGGCCAACCTCTTTGCGGCTCTTGGTCATTATTTTACGACTTCCTTGCTTCATTGCCTGCAGCCGCCACGGCGTACGGACTGGCGGCCCGGTATCGCTTTTCGAATTCCTCGCGCGTGCACATCGTCTTCATATCGATGATGCGATCCACTGCCAGAATGCCGTCTAGATGGTCGATTTCATGCTGCAAGAGTTCCGAAAGATTCCGCTCTTCGCCAGCTTGAACTTCGTGCCACTCTGCGCTCAAATCCTGATAGCGCACTTTGATTTCGCGGTGCCGCTCCACTTGCATGAAGATCGACAAGAAACTCAAGCACGCATCCCACACCACAATCTTCTCGGCGCTTCGCCACGTAATCTCCGGATTCACCAGCGGCCACGCGTCTTCCCCGGGCAATCTCAGAAAAATCACGCGCACAGTCGAGCCAATCTGCGGCGCGGCGATTCCCCGGCCGTAACCCGTTGTCTTCCTCCAGTACTCCAGTGTGTCAGACAGGTCCTCAATCAGGGTGCGAATTTCCTGGGCCGCAGGATCGTTCACTTTCTTCGCGACTTCGCGTAATCCCGGATCCCCTAGTTGCAACACCGTTCGAATCGCCATCGCTATGTTTCTCTTTCCTTATTCTCGCTGGGTTAGACTCTCCAGCCCTTTCTTCTCTTCTCTGTGCCCTCTGCGCTAAAATCCTTTACGGCCTTTCCCAATGGCCCGATTCCCCCGCGCGGAACACCGCCTCAATCACCGCCATGTTCGCAATGGCATCCTCCAGCGGCACGGGAACCTCGCCTCCCTCCCGAAGCGCGCGAGAGAAAGCGTCCCCCTGCACGGTATACTGATCGCAAACCGGAATCGTCTCTATCCGAATCCCGCTGCCAAACACATCTCGCCCATCATCAATAAAAATCTTCGTCGGTCGGTCCGGCGGCGCATTGAATGGTATCTCTATTTCGATTCGCCCCGTTGTCCCCAGGAATTGCATCCTTTGGTACGGCACCATCTGCGTGCTGCACGTGAACACCGCTTGTCCGGATGGGAATTCCAGTATCGCCGACGTCAACCGGTCTGTCCTGAAATCCGGATCTCGTTCAATCAATCCCAGCACGCTCACCGGTTCCGCTCCAAAAATAAACCGCGAAGTCGTAATTGGGTAGCAGCCGATGTCCATCAGCGCGCCTCCGCCCCACTCCACTTTGTTCCGCACGTTTTCTGGATCGCGGTTGAAGTAGCTGAACGCGCCCACGATCGCCCGCAAATCTCCGACCACGCCTTTGCGAATCAGTTCGCGGGTCCTCAGCCATTGCGGATGCGTCTTCACCATGAAGGCCTCGCCGATCTTCACCCCGCACCGGTCTCGCACTTCCAGCAGCGTTCTTGCCTCCGCCACCGACAGGCTCAGCGGCTTCTCGCACAGCACATGTTTCCCGGCCTGCGCCGCTTGGATGGACCAGGGCGCGTGCAAATGATTCGGCAACGGGTTGTAGACTGCTTCAATCTCCTCGTCCGCCAGAAGCTCCTCGTATGACCCGTACGCTTTCGCTATTCCCAGCTTTTTCGCCGCGTCCTTCGCTTTTTTCAAATCCCGCGAAGCAATCGCCGCAATTTCGCTCCACTCCCCTTTCTGCATCCCCGGAATTACTTTCTTTGTGGCAATCGACGCCGCGCCCAGCACCCCCCATTTCACCTTTCCCAAATTCGCCACTTGTCCCTCCGCCTCAATGCCACTTCTATCACGCCGGGCGGCCCCATCCAACTCTTCCTGTGCGCCGGTTTGGCTGCTATCATCGCGCCTGCGGCTTGCGCCGTGCCGCGGGCCCACGCGACGCACTCAAAAGGAGGATAGTTCGTATGCACAAAGGAATCACCATCCTGTTGTTGGGGATGCTCGCTCTAAGCGCACCGCCGGCCGCCAACCGGCTGTGGGGGCAAGCGGAGAAGAAAGACGCCATGCCCGATCCCGCCGTCAAGGTCGGAGACATGGCGCCGGATTTTACGCTGATGGACACGCACCGCAATCAGGTGTCCTTGCATGACTTCCGGGGCAAGAAAAACGTCGCCCTAGCGTTTTACATTTTCGCCTTCACCGGTGGTTGAACCAAGCAGATGCAGAACTTCCAGCAGAACCTCGCAAAGCTGGAAGCTGCAGACACCCAGGTCTTGGGTGTTAGTATGGACAGCGCCTTCAGCAACGCGGCGTGGGCAGAAAAAATCGCCGTCACCTTTCCCCTATTGAGCGATTGGGGCGGTGGCGTCACGAAACAGTATGGTCTTTACAATCCCAAGTACAAAGCGGCTCGCCGCGTCAACTATCTGATCGACAAGAGCGGCAAAGTCGTCGAAATGCAGATCGACAGCGACGCCGTCGACCCCACCAAAATCGTCACCCTTTGCGAGCGCCGCAAGACCAAAGAATAACAGCTTCACAGGACGCAACCGCGGTTCTTCACATAACACACAAGACTCAAAGCTGGCCTTAGAGAGAATCTAATGCTCACGGCAATCTCGCTTTTGCTCATCACTCTTACAACTCAGACTACTCATTCGCAGATGGAACCTGCGAATTCGCCTGCAGTCGAAGAACACATCCGGGACGTCGTAAGAGAACTGCCTGCTGACAGCGCACTTCGTCGAAACTTACTGCAAGGTGCCCGCGGAAATGGGGTGCATTACTCCTGGATGGACAGCATGCGAGAGCTAGGAATCAAGCGGGCCGTCGTGTGGATTGATATTCGTTTTGATTCTAAGGGTCGACCGAAGAAGATGAGTCTGAACCGCACCGAGTATTTTGCGCAGTACGAAGGTAGTACGCCCATTTCTGACAAGACGCGCTTCGAAACGATTCGCGCGACCGGCTTAGAGAAACCGCTAACCACTCTTGGCCTCGAGAGAGCAGGAGGGGGCTCTTGGGTCGATGTCCCACGCCCGAAGCCACACCCTTTTGTCGGGGGCACGAACATCGAATTCCTCGACGACGAATGGTTCCCCGCTCTTTCCGGGGCACTTTACTATGCCAGATAAGGAGACTGACGGGCGGGTGGATGACTTTTAACGCGCAACACCGCTCGGGGTGGCCTACCTTTTGCGATTTTGTTTTGTGCGCGTCGTTTGCGTCGCGGATTCTGCGGGACAAAGCGTAGGGCGCACACCGCAAACCGAATGCAGCAGAAGGTTATTCCCCTCCTGGCAACACACTCGCAAACTCATACTTCCCCGATCCCACTTCCACGAGCACATCATCGCCCGCCTGCCGCGCTCCCGAGAGATCCGCGCGCCCCGTCAAAGGCTTTCCTCCCTCAGTCACTTGTTCGAGTTTGGCTTTTGGCAGTCGCACGGTCGCCGTCGTATTCGCCGGGACTTCCACATGCAACGCCATCTTTCCATCGGCGAGTTTCCAGCCCGACTCCACGTGGCCATACAGGGTCTCCACCGACGCCTTCGCAGACGTCAATCCGCCGCCGGGCCGGGGTTGGATCAAGATGTGCCTGTACCCCGGTTGCTGCCATCGGGCTTTGCCCCATCCCATCTTTCCCAGATGGTTGTCGCTCCTTTGGTGACCGGATACAGCCACGAAGGGTATTCCTTCCGGTTCAGCAGCAGGTAAGCCTCATCCAGATAACCGTAATCGCTTAAAGCCTGGCACAGCACTGGCGTGCCAAGGAATCCGGTCGTTAAATGTCCAAATTTCCGCACGTCCGCCGCCAACCGCGCAGCCGCCTCCGGTCTCATGGTTTCAGGGAGCAGTTCGAACGCCAGCGCCAGCGCGTACGCTGTCTGCGTGTTTGACGAAAGCCTTCCGCTCGGCGTCACAAATTCTTTCTGGATCGCGCCCTTGATCTTTTCTTCGAGGCTTTCGTATTCTGCAGCGTCTTCTGTTTTCCCCAGCACTTTTGCCGTTTTTGCCAACAACGCTGTCGAGTGCGCAAAATATGCGGTCTGGATCAGGTCCTTGTCCGTGGTTGCTCCCGGATAATCCGCCTTGGTAGTCGCAAATGCCAGCCAGTCCCCAAAGCTGAATCCGCTGGTCCAAAGGTGGCTTTCCCCGGCCTGGTGTCGCATGTACTCCACCCAAGCCTTCATGCTCGTGTACTGTTCTTCCAGGATCCGTTTATCCCCGTACGCCTGATAAACCGTCCACGGCAGGATTACAGCCACGTCCGCCCACCCCGCTGACGCCGCTTCCCCCTTCCGCGTGTCGTGCGACAGCACATTGGGGATCACAAACGGCACCGCTCCATCATCCTCCTGGTCCAGCGCCACGTCTTTCAGCCACTTCGTATAAAACCCCGCTGTATCGTGATTGAACGAGGCGGTCCCAGCAAACACTTGTGCGTCCCCTGTCCATCCCAGCCGTTCGTCACGCTGCGGGCAGTCCGTCGGCACGTCCACAAAGTTGCCTTTCTGTCCCCAAATGATGTTGTGCTGCAATTGATTTAGCAACGGACTGGAGCTTTCAAAGGTTCCGGTCTTGGCCATCGCGGAATGCACCACCACTCCGGTAAAGTCCTCCGGCTTCACTTCGCCGGGCCACCCGTTGACTGCCACGTACCGGAATCCCTGAAACGTAAAATGCGGCTGATAAATCTCTGGCCCTTGTCCCTTGGTCGTGTAGCGAATCTTTTCCTGCGCGGAACGCAGATTCTCTGTATAGAAATTCCCGGCACTGTCCAGCACCTCCGCGTGTCGCAAAGTAACCGTCGTCCCCGCGGGCGCGTTCACACGGAACCTCATCCACCCCACCATGTTCTGCCCCATGTCGATGACCGGGTCGCCTGTTGGTGTCTTCAGTATTTTCGCTGGCTGGATCTCTTCGATCTCCTTGACCGCCGGGCCCGCTTGCGCCACCACTTTGGCCTTCGGCGCGTCCATCACCGTTACGCTTTTCCAGGCCTTATCGTCGTATCCGGCTTCTTTCCATCCCGTTTTCTCCAGCCGCGCGTCGTAGGTCTCCCCGTTGTAAATGTCGGACTCCAATAGCGGTCCAGTCGACGCTCTCCACTTCTCGTCGGTTCCGACAATCTCCTGCGTCCCATCGGTGTACCGGATCACCAGTTGCGCCAGCAGCGCTAGCTTTTTGCCGTAGCTGTTTCTCTTGCCGCCCCAGGCAATCCTTCCGCGAAACCATCCATCTCCCAGCATGGCTCCCAAGCAGTTTTGCCCGTTCCTCAGCATGCCCGTCAAATCGTACGTCCGGTATTGGTAACGAAAATCGTACGAGGTCCATCCCGGCGTGAAGTATTCATCACCCACGCGGTTCCCATCCAGTTCCATCTCGTAAAGCCCCATCGCCGTGGCGTACAGGCGCGCCCGCTCCACTTTCTTTTTCACCGAGAACTCTCTCCGCAACATCGGCGCCGGATTCGATTTCGTCTCGTCCTCCTCCAGGTTCGGCGTAATCCATTTCCCCTTCCAATCCGCGGGCTCCAACAGGCCCATCTCCCAGTGCGCTGCTTTACTCCAAGCCGTCAAATGCCCGTGGTTGTCCGCGACACGCACCTGCCAGTAATAAATCCGCGCGCTTTCGAGCGCCGGCCCTTCGTATTCCACCTGAACGGAGGTATCGGATGCCCGCTTCCCGCTCTGCCAAAGCGCCTTGCCCTTCGCCAAGTCTGCCCCCGACGCGGCCACGCGCACTTCGTAACTGGTTTGGGCCACCCCTCTTTCCGAACTCTCCAGTTGCCAGCTCAGCCGCGGCCGCCTTACGTCGATCCCTGCCGGATCCACTTGGTACTCGCACCGCAAGTCCTTCACGAGAAGCCGCGTCTGGGCATACGCTCGCCCGGGACAGGCGAGCGCCATCGCCGCCACGCACCCCACAGTTATCGTCATCCAGCTCATTTCCAGCCTCCTCGCCCCCGCCATCCTATCAGCTATAAGGAGAACGATGCCAAAGCCTGAAAGGTCTGACCCCTAGCACCACGGCAGGCTCGCAACCCTATCGTCCCATTTGCCTCCCCATGCAGGAGTGCTAGAATCCGAGTGGAAACACCATGACTCCTAAAACGCTCTATCAAAAAATCTGGGACTCCCACGTCGTTTACGAGCAGCCCGGCCAGCCCGCCATCATCTATATTGATCGCCATCTCATTCACGAAGGCACTTCGCCCCAGGCTTTCGCCGGGCTCCGCGCCGAAGGCCGCAAAGTCCGCCGCCCCGATCTCACCTTCGCGGTGATGGACCATTCCGTCTCCACCACCGACCGCACGCTGCCCATCCTCGATAACGACGCCAAGCTTCAATTCGATGCGCTGGAGAAAAACTGCCGCGAATCCGGCGTCCGCTTGTTCGACATGAACAGCAAGAATCAGGGCATCGTGCACATCATCGGACCGGAGCTCGGCATCACGCAGCCCGGCCAGACCATTGTTTGCGGCGACAGCCACACTTCCACGCACGGCGCTTTCGGCACTCTGGCCTTCGGCATTGGCACCAGCGAAGTCGAGCACGTCCTCGCGACGCAGTGCCTCGTGCAATCGCGCTCGAAGACGCTGCACATTCTCGTCAATGGAAAGCGCCCCAAAGGCGTCACAGCGAAGGACCTAATTCTCGCCATCATCGGAAAAATTGGCATCGGCGGCGGCAACGGCCACGTGGCGGAATACGGCGGCGAAGCCATTCGCGCCCTTTCGATGGACGGCCGCATGACCGTTTGCAACATGACCATCGAAGGCGGCGCGCGCGCCGGCATGATCGCCCCCGATGAGACCACTTTCGCTTATCTCGAAGGCCGCCCGTTTGTTCCTCGCGGCAAGGTGTTTCAGGACGCCGTGGAGCGCTGGAAAACATTGCGCAGCGACGACGGCGCAAAATTCGACATGACCGTCGAACTTCACGCCGAACAGATCGCTCCGCAAGTCACCTGGGGCACGAATCCCGGCATGGTCACGAGTGTCACCGCGCGCGTCCCCGATCCACATGATTTCAAGGACCTCAACGATCAGAAAGCCACCGAAAGCGCGCTCAAGTACATGGGCCTGAAAGCCGGCACTCCCATTGTGGATATTCCCGTGGACCGCGTGTTCATCGGCTCGTGCACCAATTCGCGCCTCGATGATCTCCGCGCCGCCGCGCATTTTGTCGCCGGCAAGCACGTCGCGAAAAACATCAAGCAGGCGTTGATTGTCCCCGGTTCCCGCGGCATCAAATCTCAAGCGGAAAAAGAAGGCCTCGACAAAATTTTCCGCGATGCCGGCTTCGAGTGGCGCGACGCTGGCTGCAGCATGTGCATCGGCATGAACGCCGACGTCCTGCCGCCGCACGAGCGCAGCGCCAGCACATCGAACCGCAATTTTGAGGGCCGCCAGGGCAAGGACAGCCGCACTCATCTCGTCAGCCCGGTCATGGCCGCTGCCGCGGCCATTGCCGGCCATTTCGTGGATGTACGTTCACTCGACGTTCCCTCAGTCGAGTGAACGTGGTTTCAAGCCAAAGATTTTAAGGCTTTTCAGGAGCTTCGACGCATGCAACTGTTCAGCACTCACACGGGCATGGTGATGCCGCTCGATCGCGTCAACGTGGATACCGACCAGATGGTGCCGAAACAGTTCTTGAAGGCGCTCACGCGCGAAGGCTTCGGGCGAATTCTATTCTATGACTGGCGCTATCTCCTCGGCGAAAAACCAAATCCTGAATTTGTGCTGAACTTTCCACGCTATAAAGGCGCATCCGTTTTGCTGGCGCGCGCGAATTTCGGGTGCGGCTCCAGCCGCGAGCACGCCCCTTGGGGAGTGAAAGACTACGGCTTCCGCGTCATCATCGCGCCAAGCTACGCTGACATTTTCTACAACAACTGTTTCAAGAACGGCATTCTGCCCGCAACGCTCCCCGAAGATCAGGTTGACGAACTTTTCAAGCGCACGGAAAAAGAAGAAGGCTACTCGCTCACCGTGAATTTGCCGAACCAAACCATAGCCGACAAGGACGGCCTCATGTTCAAATTTGAAATCGCCCCGTCGCGCAAAGAAGTTTTGCTAAAGGGCCTCGACGACATCGGCACCACCCTGCAGCACGCCGCCGAAATCGACGCCTACGAAAAAGCCAACGCCGCCACCGCCGCCATGTACGACCCCGTCGACGTAAAGTACTACTCCAACGGCCGCTAGCCTTCAGCCTCGCGTTTGTTTAAGGTTGGGACACCGAGTTCCAGCTCGGAGTTTCGCCTCACCCGCCCAGGTTTCCGTCTGGAAGCCATGGCAGTACCGGGACTCGACTCCGCAGGTTCCAAGCGATTTTCATAATCAAAGATTGGTTTTAGATAAAACTAAGAAATCAGCTTGACACTCTGCAGTCGGGGAGCTAATTTCTCACCATTAATAATTTCTGTATCTGTGGTGGCTTAGAGTGGTTTTATCTGTCTTGCCCGACAGGATTTGCGAACATCAATGGGGGATATGCACTCAGGCCGCCTCAGTGTGTCTAAAGGGAGGTGGTGGATGCGCACGTCAAACGTGAAGGTGTTGCTCACAGTATTCCTCGTGTTGCTTTTCGCTCCGGCGATTATTTATGCGCAGGGATCTTCCACGGCAACAGTGACCGGAACGGTTACCGACCAGAAAGGGAGCGCGGTTCCCAATGCAAGCGTTGAAATTCGTGACACCGCAACCAACGCGTCGCGCAGTCAGACCACGAACGACGCCGGTTACTACACGTTTGTCAGCGTGCCGCCCGGTACTTATACGGTGGTGATTAAAAAGGACGGCTTTCGAACGACAAACATAGGTCCCCTAGCTGTCCAGGTCGGCAGGTCAGCTACCGTAGATGCGCAGCTCGAAATCGGAACGATATCGCAGGTGGTTGAAGTGCAGGCGAACGCGGGCGTCGAACTGCAGACAATGGATTCTTCGGTGGGCAACGTGCTCGACCGGAAAGTGCTCGATACAATCCCGACACTTGCCCGGGACGCTACTGCGCTTCTGCTCTTGCAGCCCCTCGCAACTCCGGGCTTCAACGCAGTCGGAACGCCTGCAGGAGGCGGAGAAGGCGACAATACAGGTGGTCAAATCGCCGGAGCGCGGAGCGATCAGAATACCTTCCTTCTCGACGGAGGCGACGTCACCGATAGCACCGCAGGCGGCGGTCAATATAGCGGCACGAACTTCGGCGCCACGCCTAGGGGAGTCGTCCCGACGCCGGTAGAGAGCCTGGAAGAATTCCGCGTAGTGACTACCAATTCATCTGCGAGTTTCTCACGCTCGGCGGGTGGCGAAGTCCAGATGGTGACCAAACGCGGAAGCAACGCGTTTCATGGCGCTGTGTATGACTATTTACAGAATGACCATCTGAACGCCAACACCTGGAACCGCAACTCGGCGGGCAAGCCCGATCCGCTATTGCAGGATAACCGTTTCGGTGGGCGCCTGGGCGGCCCTATCTGGAAGGACAAGACCTTCTTCTTCGCTCACTACGAAGGACGCCGATTCAACAGCTCGACAGATATTTCCCGGCGCGTGCCTTCGTGCAATATGAAGCTCGGAATCCTGGCTTTCGGTGGAGTGGAATACAACTTGAACCCGGGTGCTGTCACAGATTGCGCCGGCGCCGCGATCCAGCCTGCCAACTGCGGAACAGTCGCAACTCCCGCCCCGTGTGATCCCAGAGGTCTGGGTCTTAATCCCGCAATCGCCGCAGTATGGGCAAAGGAACCAACCGGTGACTCCGGGGCTTTGGCCACCGCGACCGGGGCGGACGGCATTAACACGCTTGGATTTACCCGACCCGTGGGGATTCCGATTCGTGAGGAGTTTGGCGTCATCCGTCTTGACCATGTGATCAATTCTAAGTGGCAGTTCATGACCAGCTACCGTTATGGCAAGACTAGCTTTACGTCCCCGGTACAAGCTGACATCGGGGGTCTGCTATCCGGGAATCAAATCGGTGTTCCTAAGTCTACAGCGCTGCGACCCCTTGCTCCGCGGTATACGCCGCATTTGACCAGCGACTTTCGCTTCGACTGGATGCGGCATTGGTGGGAATGGGCGACGTTGCACCCGTCCGTCATACCGGCGCCGCAGGGCTTCCCGCAGGCGAACGGCCTAAACGCCGCTCTCAGTATTTCGGGAGAAGGCATTGGCGTCGGCATGCAGCCCATCAACGTAGACACGCAGAACGCCCGAAGCCGACTTTGGAACGGCAAAGAATATAACATCATTGAAAACCTGAGCTGGGTGAAAAGCAACCACCTCTTCCAGTTTGGCGGACGCATCGGCCATCAACATTTCTTCCACCGGCGTGACGATAAGGTAGTCGGCGGGTTAACCTCCGAAGTCTTCACGATCGGGCGGCTTTCTTCCGGCAGCCATGTCAATGGCATTCCGTTCCCGGTGGGATTTGCGGGTAGCGCGTCCAGATGGCGCACTGACTACGCCTCGATCCTGGGAATCATGGAGCGCGCCCAGCAGCTCTTTACGCGCGGACCTGATTTCTCTCCGAACCCGGCGGGCACCCCGCTGCGCCAGAGCACGGTCGTAGACAGCTACTCTCTGTATGCCTCCGATAGCTGGCGGGTTAAGCCATCCCTCACTGTGACACTCGGACTTAACTGGGGCGTCCAGCTGCCGCCGTACGAATCAAGCGGCGAACAGACGATGGTTGTGGATGACTCGACGGGCAAAGTGATTGACTTTGACAAATACATAGAGACACGTCGGACGCAAGCGCTGGCGGGTCAAATCTATAACCCGCAACTGGACTATGTGCCCATCAAGCAGTTAGGCCGCAAGTATCCTTACGATCCGGACTGGAGCAATTTTGGCCCGCGTGTGGCCGTCGCCTGGAATCCATCGTATAGCGGCGGGGTGCTGGGTAATCTGTTCGGTGGTCGCAAAGGCGTGTTGCGGGGTGGTTACGCTCGGGTTTATGACCGCATCAATGGCGTGGGCATCGTAATGATTCCGGCGCTGGGCGTGGGCTTCGGCAACAACCTTCGTTGCGCCGGTCCACAAGTGAATGCGGGTGTCGTATCCTGCGGAACTTCCACACCCAGCAATGCGTTCCGCATAGGCAAGGATGGGACGACGGTTCCTATGCCGCCTCTTGCAACCATCCCATCAGGCAAGCCGTTGATTCCGGGCACAAACAGCCCGTTTGAGACCCTAGATTTCCGGATCAACCCAAAGCGCAAAATCGGCTACGCCGACACATTCGACGTGACGTTTCAGCGACAACTCGGCAACAATGCACTGTTGGAAGTCGGCTACGTCGGCAATTACGCCAAGAAGCTGTATCAGGGCTATGCTGCCCAACAGGTGCCCTACATGTATACGCTGGGCGGGCAAAGCTTTGCGAAAGCTTGGAGCAACGTAGCCCAGGCGATTATCAAAAATCCTAGCATTAACCCAGCCACCATCCCGAATCAGCCTTTCTTTGAGGCCTTTGGTTCGGCGAACGGGCTGTGTACGTCAGGTAGTTGTACTCAATTCTTCCTCAGCGACTTCGGTGACGGCCTAGCGGGATTCCAAACCTTCAATTACACGGACTTCTGGGAATCATATGGCACCGGCGGGCCAGATACGAACCAAGTCCTGGATTCCTACATCATCGGCAGCAATGGGCGGTCGAACTACAACGCGGGGTTCGTTAGCCTACGCAAGACGACGTCGGCGGGCCTGAATCTTACGTTCAACTACACCTATTCCCATGCCTTCGACCAGATCGGCCAGAACCAAGAGAGCCTCAACGAGGCTTCGGACGCGTTCAAGCTGGACCGGGATTATGGCTCGGCTCAGTTTGACCGGCGCCACGTCTTCACTTCGCTTGTTACCTATGACCTGCCGTTTGGCGGCGGGAAGCGCTACTCTTCCGGCAGCGGTGCGGTGAACAAAATCATTGGCGGATGGAACGTTTCCGGCGTGTGGACCTACGCGACGGGCCTTCCCCTTGACATCTTCAACGGCGCCAGTTGCCAGGAACTCGGCCAGGGGGCCGTCTTTGGGAACTGCAGTTCCTACTTCCCGCTCGACAATAAAGTCGTGAAGGGGTCGGTTCACAACTCAGGCGGATCACTGACAGCATTTCCAAATGCAGATGCCGTCAACAACGATCCACTGGGTGGATTCTCTTTCTTCACGCCGCCCGATCCCGCTATCTATGGCCGCACGGGCCGCGGCTTTTACCGCAGCATGAACCGGTGGAACGTGGACTTCGGCGTCTCCAAAGCCACCAAAATCACGGAACTGGTGAGCACTCGTTTCGACTGCCAAATGACAAACGTGTTCAACCATCCGATGTTCAGCGATCCGTTCGGTCTTACTGATATAAGTGGCGGCAGCTTCGGCAAGTTAAATAATCAGTACAACGGGCCGCGATTCATCCAATTCGGTTTGCGCTTCGACTTCTAAGTGAACCCCCAACTGAAGCGCATTTCCGTGGGCTGGGCCATTTGGCCTATGGCCTAGCCCATGCTCTTTTTGCGCAGGGGAGAAACGGATGGGTTTGGAGACAGGCTAGATTACTAATCGTTGCGGATCTTGCCAGCCTGCTTCAGGCGATCGAGCCAGCGGCGGGCGGTGGCGGCCTGCGAGTGGTCCGGATGGTTTTGAATGAAATTGCGCAAGGCTTGGGCGGAGTCCTCATAGCGGCCTACGGAAGTCAGCGATTGGGCCACGAGTAGCTCAATTTCCGGGGCGCGCCCTTCGGATGCCGCCAGTGCGCCTTGGGACTCTTTCAGCGCACGCTCGTATTGGCGCTGGTAGTAGCAAGCCCTCGCGAGTGTCCAGCGCGTCTCCCAGGAATGTGGATTTAACTCCAGTGCCTTTTCGAGCGGCGAGAGCGCGGCGTCATACTTGCTTTGGTTGGAAAGGACAGTTCCGAGGGCGGCCAGCGCGCGGGCGTGCTTCGGGTCGATCTGGGTCGCCTTAGTGAGTGCTTCCTGCGCCCGGGGCAGATCATTCCGGCGGATGTAAAGCACGCCGAAAAGGTAAAGCACATCAGGGTGGTTGGGTGCGAGTGCTGCAGCAGCATCCAAGTGCTTCTGAGCGTCGTCGAATCTATTCTCCTGAAGCGCCTTGAGGCTTAAGTCGGCTTCCTTTTGCGCTTTGGGGGCCAGAACAGGAGCTCCAGGAGTACCGGTCACAGTGGCGTTCGGGTTCGCATCAGCCTCCGGCTGCATATAGACATCGACTTCCACTCTCACAGGAATCGGGACATCCACGTTCGCCCGACCTGGCTTGTATCCGCTCGCTTCGACTATCACTGAAAAATCGCCGAGATTTTGCGGCAGCAGAATCGCGCGGCCTTGCGAAGTGGTGGTCTGCCCGTTGGGAATGCTTCCATTTCGATACAGTTTAACTACTGCAGTAACGGGCAGCGGGTCGCCAGAACTATTGCGAACGTTCACCACAATCGTGGCATTGTTGCCGCTGACCGCCGTTTGCTCGGTGACACCGTCCTGGCACAGCGCAGGGAGTGCAGGAAACACTACACTGAGGAGTATCGGAAAAGCCAGCCATCCCGTTCGCAACCGGACTTCGTATTGTGCGGAACGCATGGAGGATTCACCGCCCTTTTGATGAGCCTAGTCCTCATGTCCGTTGTCGTCAAGCGAAGCGATTGTCATCTGGCGCCAGTGAACTAGGTAAACGAGCAGGCTTACGGTGCAGCCTGGTAGACCGTGCGGCCACCGACGACGGTGCGCAGGACGTCCAACGGCCGCTAAGCCGGTTTTTATTCTTATTTCGAGTTTTCGCGCACCGTCTCGAAATGAATGACGAAACACAAAATTATTTGGGAGCTGATTCGTTCAGCCGAGTTATGGCTTTCCGCGCTCGCTCCGCATCGCGACCCTTCGGATCTTCATCGAGATAGAGCTGATACTCTTTCACCGCCTCAAACGGCTGCTGCGCGGCCTCGAGCGCGAGCGCGGCGACGATGTGCACGCCAGCGAGTCCCTGGTGAGGAACCGAATGCGCCTTGCGCGCATGCGCAATCGCATCGCCATATTTGTGAATGAGCAGCTCGGCATTCGAAGCAGAGCTAAGAGCCCAAACATTGAGAGGCTCCTGCTCCAGGGACTTGACCAGAAACGTGTCTGCTTCTTCATAGTTGCGCTGGGCAAAGGAAATGCGCGCAAGGTTTCTGTAGGCAGCGGGGAAATCGGGATTCAGCTCGATGGCTTTGGAAAATGACTCCCGCGCGGCGTCCATCTCATTCAATTCCACTTCAACCATTCCGAGGCCGTTATAGGCCAGGTCGTACCGCGGATACTCGCGAATGGCGGATTCGAACAGCGCGCGGCTCTCTTGCCAGTGCTGCTGACGCATAGCGTCGCCAGCCTGTTCGAAGGCTTTGCGCGCCGACGCGGGGACGCGCAGGCGCAGCGCAGCAACCGTGCCTCCCGGTAGGGTTTCGTTAGTGCGCCGATCAGCATCTACATGACGAACGCGGATGCGCTCGACATGCGACGTTTCATTGCGCGAGATCTCGAATTCGCCTTCGTACGTTTGGATGTTAGGTCCGGTGATTCGAACGCGATGTACACCCGATAGCGTCCGGAAGATTACTGCGCCCGCGTCGTCTGCAAGCTTTCGATCCATTGCGCCGCCGGATCCGAGGGCGTCCATGAGATCAACCGTAACGTTGGCGGCTTTTTCGACATCGCCATCAACCGTAACAAACAGGCGCAGTACAACGGGTTGGGCGGACAAAGGAGACTGCCTTTGAGCGAGGCAGACGCTGGCAACGGCGAGACTGACCAAAAGGCCGTGTAAGACACGCCAGATGAACACGAGAAAAGTTGCAGAAGGTGTGGTCGAGATCAATCGCAGAAGCACAGCAGACAAATAGTAATGCTCAATGGATGAAAAAAGAAAGGGCCGGTTGTTACGCGGCCCCTTGAGAATTGAGGAGGCTAGAAGATGAAGCGGATCGCTAGCCGCATGTTTCGGGCCCCCTGGAACACCGTGGCCATGCCGTAGCGGTTCGCCAGCGTGCGCGGCGACTGAACGCCCGCAAACGTTGCCGTTCCGTTCAGCGCATCCACGAAGTTGAAGCCGTTCATGACTTTGCCCCAATCCGTGCGTGGATCCCCGCTGAAGCGCGATGCCCGCGTGGGGTTGATCAGGCCGGTGGCTATGACGTTCTCATTGAAGGCGTTGGCGGTGCGATTGTTAAGCAGGTTGGTGATATTGGCTTCGAACTTGAGTCTCATGGCCTCGTGAGTCTTGCTCACGGGGATCTCATGCGTCAGGCTGAAATCCGTCTGGAAGTATGGATCAGTACGGGCACTGGTGTCGATGCCATCCAACACAATGGTGCCGGTGGGATCCCGGTGAAAACTCGCCATACTCCCGCGCTTGATCCACTGGCATGCCGAACCAGTACCCACAACCGACAGGCACGTATTGATTGGCGAACCCTGGAAAGCAGTCTGGCTCAAGCCGAACACCGTTGCTTGGCCCCTAAACCACTTTTGACGATAGTATCCATAGATCGTGGCAGTATTGGGGCGGTCCGTTGCGAGTGGTCCGTAATCGGGCGAACCGTCCGCATTATAGGTCATGTTGGGCAGGTCAAACGCGCGTCCATTGTTTGGCGAGTGACGTCCTCCTCCTCCATCGGTTGGATCGGTGTCGGTCAGACCCGCGTAGTTTCCACGGAGCTTGCTGTAGGTGTAGGAGATCGCACCGAACCATTTAGCTGTCGGACGCCTGAGAAGACGAAACTCCACGCCGTCGTAGTTACGCACGGGCGGCTGAACGGGTGGGCACTCGGCGCAGAACGGTCCCCCATTCGAGGTTGTTAGCAGGTAGTTGTTGCCGTTCGCATCAGGGATGACGACTGGGCGATGTAGTACATCCGCAAAGGGTTGGCCGGGGTTCCCGATATAAAATCCGAGATTATCCGTGATAGACATGTCCTCGATGGTACTGTCGAGACGTTTTCGAGAGTAACGCGTCTCCAAACTCCAGTTCGGGTTGATGGCCCAGTCGACACCAGTGACGACCTCATGTTGCTTCATCGGCTTCATAATGGGATCAATCGCCGGGTCCCGCGGGTCCGCCTTGGTAGCCCGGAAATCCACATTTTCGATGAAACGACCCGCGGTCACGCCCGGAGCCGGGCCTGTCGGCGTGCAGGCATGCGGAGCCGGCGCGCCACCGTTGACGCTCAAGAGGGGAGCAGTCGGAGTAATGGCGGCGTAGTTGGTTGAATCCAAGGCGTAAACGCAATCATGCCAGTAGTCGCTGCCGAAGGAGCCACGGGCCAAGCCCATCTTCATGATGTCGTAGAACTGTCCATAGCTAGCGAAAACCTTAACCTTGCCATTATGAAGCAGGTCATAGGCGCCGCCGATGCGGGGCGCAATTTTATCCATGAATCCGAAGTGAACGGTTGGGAAACGGGCCGGATCATAAGGGGGCTGGTCTTCTTCATCGAAACGGACGCCAAGGTTTAGGGTGAGTCCTTTGCCCACAGTCCACGAATCCTGGACGTAAAGAGCATTTGCAGTCTGCTGATCAGCGCCGGTATTATCCACGCCGTCCCGCACGATATAGTAACCAAATTGGCCCTGACAGCCGGCGGCGGTCGCGTTCGCAGCTCCGCCAAAGGCCGGATTCGACGCATTCTGTGCGATGATCGGGTCGCAGATCGTGGTACTGGTCACTGGCGAGTACGCCGTGGCCCAATTTAGCAGGACCTGGGCGGTATTGAATGTTCCAAGAGTGTTGTTGTACTGCGATTGGTGGAAATAACCACCTTTAAAGGTGTGGCTACCCAAGAACCTCCCCACAAAATACGATACATCCACGTTGAAGGTCTTGCGCTTGTAGGCGTCAAAGAACACCGTGAAAGTACTAGGAATATTCGTAAAGCCGCTGGTGTTCACCAAAGGAGCGGAAAAACCACCGGAGGTGATGGTCGTGTTGTTGGCCGGAGTTGTAAGACAAACTCCGCCGGTTTCGCCCGGCGTTGCCAGTGGTGCCAAGTTAACGTCCGTCGTACAGGGATTAAAATTCGGATCAGTTTTCTTGTTACCCAGGGGCCGGTTGTTGGCATCAACGTTTCCATTGTTACCCACGACCGCAGCGCTGTAATTCCACTGTATTCCGGTTGGCTTGCCGCGCTGCTCGTTGTTAGAAAAGAAATAGCCATACCTGGCGCTAACTACCAACCTTGAAGTTGGCGTCCAGTCACCGCCGAAAGTGTAAACCGACAGCGGGTTAACCGACCCATTGTCCGAGCGTAGTGTGTTTGGATCGGTCGAGGCACCGGTGTTAACTTGACCGTAGGCGCTGTCCGGGCTGCCCAAGGTTCCTTTCGTCCGGGAATATGAATAATTCCAGCCGGCGAAGAGGTTTAGCGAATTTAGCAAGCGATAATCTAGCCGCGTGTAAGCATTGTGCTGGATAAAGTTGCTGCTTAGGGTGCGAGGACCCGGGTTGTTTCCGGTGAAGGTCGTAGTACGGCTAATTGTATCAATCGTCGGTATATAGCTGGTAAAGAGCCACAGGCGGTTCGTGAAGATCGGGCCACCAATTTGGAAGCCGGGTTCGAGGATGCGCCGCTTGTCCTTGTTCGGCACATAGTACTCCGGTGTGCCGTCAAGACGCGTTGAAGAGTTAAGACCCGGCTTAGTCGGGTCCAGACGAAGACCGCAGACTGTACTGAAACCGGCAAATGTGCCTGCACCGCCTGAGGTGTAGCCGCTCGCGCAGGGATCGTTGGCGTTGAGCGCGTTCGTGCGTAAGTAAGTCAGGAACTCCCCGTGCCAGCCATTGGACCCACGTTTGGGAATGGCATTAATCACACCACCCAGCGCGCCACCAAACTCGGCCTCAAAGCTGCTGGACTTGATCTGAACTTCCTGGATGAAATCGGTCTGGAAGCTCTTGCCGACACCGCCGTTCTGAATGTTAGTCGTGTTGATGCCATCGATCAGGTAAACATTTTCGCCGTCGCTGGCACCGTCGATCTGGAAACCGCCATCGCGGCTAGATGTACTGCTTTGCATCGGCTCCTGTCGCGCGCCCGGAGCGAAAGGAATTACGGATTGGAAGGAGCGTCCCTTCGGAATACTCGTCAGCTCATCTTGCGTAACCGTGACCGCGACCTTACTTTG